>ERZ779892.216-NODE-216-length-66322-cov-18.801168_pt1 | contig 66322 bp, 57 predicted proteins | sample MGYA00511552_ERZ779892 | MGnify/ENA primary metagenome ERZ779892 (study PRJEB29588, sample SAMEA2154561) | human gut metagenome | biome: human gut; feature: human-associated habitat; material: faeces | place: Denmark | collected 2008/2010 ... | reverse complement strand
GAATTAAATATAAAAACACTTTTATTATGTACTTAACCAACATTTTTAATCCCTCCCTTTTTTATCTTTCCGGACAGCAAGAATCTTGCCATCCGGACTTCCATTTTTTTGCTATCCGGGCTGCAAAATTCTTGCTATCCAATACAGTTCATTATCCTTTCGTGTATATCATTTCCGTCAAAATCATCTCTTCTGCATCATGACAAAGGGTATTCATCCTCCTTGTCCATTCCATGTTGTCCTGCCTTTTTAATTTCTCTGTAATTCCTTGTTTCTCCATCATCTGTTTTACTAATTGTTCTTCCCTATCCCTTGCTTCTGCATCAATCTGATTCAAATGCTCGACAAGTTTTCCTTGTAACAACAATATTTGATATTTTGCCTTTCTGTGTTCCTGTAAATAGCTTTTACGAAGCATCCCATATTTCCCATAAGTTGGTTCGATATCTGTAAGTGCCAATTTTGGCAAATAATAATCACCACATAACATATAAGTAAGTCCATTTTTCTCATCATAAATTTCGTTCTGCATAAAATATTCTCCTTTTCTTCCTATAATTGGTCGTACATCTTCAACAGTGTTCCCTTTTTCATTTGACTATATTTCACCTGTAATTCTTCATATTTTTTCTGAAGACTTTCATATTCGTTTTTCGGAACACTATCGGATAATTTCTGTTCTAAACTCTTAATCCGTGCTTCCTGTGCTTTTGCAATAGCATCACTTTTAGGATTTCGCAATATCATTCCCTGTTGTTTTTCCTTCAATTCCATCATGACCTGTTTCACATTCGGATTATTATAGAAAAAACCTCTGGAAAGTCCTGTTAGTTTTGTAAGTTCAGCAACTGAAATTTTTATATTTTTTCTATACATTGTTTCAATAGCTGTTATTGCTGTTTCCGTCATTTCCGCACTTTTTTCTTTTGCCAGTGCTACCATTTTATCGTGTTTCTGCATTTTCCTTTTCCCTCCTGTATTGTGCTAATAATTCATTCATTTCATCTCGTACAGCCTTTGTATCCTCCGCTAATGCTTCGTTTCTTAACCGCCGATAATGTGGTATGGTTCGTGTATCCTTATGCCCCAACAGCCTTGCAATGCTATCATCATCTAATTTCATTTCTGTAAGTTTTACTCCAAAAGTATGTCTAAAACGATGTGTACGAAACTCAAAATAATTTCCATTATCATCCCTGATATCATTTTCATAAATCATGATATTTACATGATATTTCAGCATTGAATCTGTATACAATTTTCCATTATCTTGCAGAAAAATATATTCTGAATCTGGATGCTCCTTTTCTGAAACTTCTATTGCTTTTCTAATCAATTCTGCCAGCTGATTGCTAACTGGTCTTTTATATTTCCTTGTTTTCTGCTGGATAATAGTTATAAAATAATGTCCAGATTTCTCAGATAAGCAATCCCTTCGCAAAGTCAACGTATCCTCTATTCTTGTACCGAGCATCTGATGTATTATTAAACATCTGCCTAACTGGGGCTTTAATTTTGTTAATGCACAATTAAATCTTCTGATTTCTGCATCTGAATACGCTTCTGGTAAAGCGTTGTCATATGCTCTGCAATCACTGGACAGAAAAAGGTTGCATATATTTCCTATTTCCAGTTCACGCCCTATTTCATCCAACAGATTATCCAAAACCGACAGCTCTGTCGTGTAACTGACTGATGTAAGACCAGTATCCGTTTTTATATAAACCAGATAATCTTCTATCATATCCCTGCTAATTTCTGTAAAGTGCTTTACTTCTGGGAATCGATCATACATGAAACTAGCAAACCGACGGAATCCACGCAATTCACCTTTTATACTACCCATTGCTTTTGTCTGGCAGTGGCTATACAATATTTTCTTTATTATCTCTTTAAATTCTTTCTGCCTGATCTCACGAAAATCTAATCTATATCTTCCACGAATCGGATTACTCCTTGGCACAATATCCAACTTTCTCATATCCCATACATCTTTTTCATTTTCTGGAATATCTGCTGTTTTACACTTCACAACATACTCATAATACATTTTCAGAAAAGAAATCTGAGCGCTACTTTGTTGCTCAACATTCCGCCTATCCGGTCTATTTCTTCTAACATACAGCGCCAATCCTTTTTTATATAAAAATGCTTTATAACTTCTCTCCAGTTCTTCCCATTTTTTATCAGTGATGCTACTACAACTTGTACACTTCTCATTCAGAAATTCTTTCAACAGATCAAATCTGTAAATATCATTTACTACTGTTGATAATGACAAACGTCTACATCTATCATCGATATACCCATAAATCTCATCCTGCATCTTTTCATTATGAATCTCTGATATGTAGTACACCCTGTTTTCCTTCCATTTCAGTCCTGCCAACTGTTTTTCTGTAGCTTGTTGATAACAGTCATACGAAATCAAATTAATATTACCTTTCATCATCTTCTGCTCCTTTCAATTTAAATGACTGATTTTTAGAGAAATATTTATCTTCAGCCGATACAATACGTTCCGGCATGAAATCAATGTACTGTTTTGTCATATTCTCACTTGAATGTCCTAGATAATCTCGTACCCCTTGTATAGAAACCCCATTTCCGTACATTGAAGTTGCAAGGTTATGTCTGTAATCGTGTGCTCTAAAGATATAATCTCCGCAGGCAATCCCACGAACCTTACACTCCCGAATCATCTGATTTGAAAATGTCTGTCCATTAAATGCACCACCCTTTTTATTTTTGAATAAATACTCCCCATTTTTTATTCCGTACTTTTTTTCATAATCATTCACCAGTCCAACCAATAAACTGGGAACAGGAATGACTTTTTCTCTCCGCATTTTGCTTTGATATATGCGCATCCAATTCTCATTGCCTTGTGAATAAAAGGCTCCCGATTTTATTGTACAAACCTCGCTTTTCCTAATTCCTGTGCAAAACAAAATCAAATACATCAACTGTAAATGCTCTGGGAATGCCGGCAGCTCCTTAATCAGATGAGCAATTGTTTTTTCTGGAACACTTCTTTCATTGTGTTCTGAAAAACCTTTTTTTAAAAATCGTTCCGGATAAAACTTCAACACTTCAATATTTTTCATTTTCAAAAACTGTAGAAATGTATGCATATGTGTGATATATCGGTTAAAAGTAGAATACTTAATATCGGACTTATCCAAAACAGACACATAACCCTCTATATCTTGTATCTCCAGTTCAGTTACTTTCTTACTCTGTCCATCCAGATATTTTAAAAATTGTGAAATAAAACTTATTGTATTTCGGATATTTGATAAAGACAGATCCGATATCCCGACCAAATATTTTGCGTATAATTGTAAATACCAACGATTTTCTTTTTCGTAAATATTAATAAATGAAAGGCTTTTAACAGGTGAACTAGCATTGATTCTCGATTTATCAAACTGAAACCTATCCATATACCAGATACACGCTCGCCAATTTGTCTCTGAATCTGTCAGAAATAACGTTCTTCTCGCAAACTCAACAATCTTAGAAGCCTGTTTTTTTATAATTTCCGACTCCTTGTTTAAATACAGATAAAATCTGTTTTCGTCTGCCTGTTCCATTTCTTCAATATCATCTATTCCGTACTTATCGCAAAATCGTATAAGTGCTTTTAATGGTTCTAAAAAATATCTTCGATGTCTTTGTACCTTATCCATATTCAGAATTTCACACAGCAATATTTTTGTCTGTCGCACCAACTGTGATGAATGTATCCTCGTTAAGTCCCATAACAAATCATTCTTATCAACCACCTGACGGAAAGATTGTGCTTTCTTCTTATTGGGGACATACAGCAAAAACAATTTGTCTTGCTTAAAAAACTCCTGTTCTACAGAGAAGGGCTTTCCTTGTGAATAGACATCCGGCATATTTTCTATTTTTAAACGATCAAATAAGCTCAGTAATTCCGCTTTATATTTTTCTGAAATATCCTCTTTTTCAAGAGAGTCCATATACATTTTTCTCGTTTCATAGTTAATATCTGCAGTACACTGTATATCTGTATACTGAAAAAATTTGTATAACCGGTTATAGTATTTTGCTTCTCCAGTCGTAACTAAAGATATTTCTTCCTTTAATTTCTCAGGTATTTTTTCCTGATATAACTTCGGAACAATTTTTAATACTGCCAAGGTAATCCCTCCTTCCTTTTACAGAAAATCTGCAATTTGGTATAAATTTTCATTATTTGAGTAGTATTGATCTGTCGCTTCTACCAATCGTTCATTATTTTCACCCAAGTATTTAATGGTAGTTTCAACTTTCTTATGCCCCAGGGCAAAACGAATGTCATTCAAATCCCATCCTTCTTTTCTTCTTTCCTCCGCAAAATAGTGTCGGAGCTGATGCGGATGGGAATTGATATCCGTTTTTTTGGATAGCCTTTTCAACATGCTATACACAGAATCCGCATCTAATGGCTCTCCTTTGTTTTTTCCAGTTAATTTTGTAAATAGATACTCCGAGTTCATCAGACTTTTTCGGTTATCAGAAATGTACTTAACCAAGAACTCAAAAGTTGTATTACTTAACAAAGCCATTCTATATTCTGCATTTTTTGCTCTTGCCAAGTTGGTATTGGATTCACGATACCTTACCCGAACCGTCCTTCTTTCAAAATCAATATCTTCGGTATAATGGATTCCTAGAATTTCCCCTAATCTAAGACCGGTTTCTGCCATCATTGCTATCAGCAATCGATCTCTATCATTCGTACAGGCATTTATCAGCTCCTGTATTTCTTCGGATGTTATTTCTTCCAGATTAGGTTCTTCTTCTTTGAAGAAACCTTTAAACGAATTCACTGCATTTTGATGATTTACTCCCATACTGTCAAAATATGATACTTTTTTTACTCGTAAGACTTTAAGCATTGGCAAAACATCTTCCAGTGCCAAAAACTGGTAGTATCTGAAGACTGCACCAAGATACATATTGCAGGTCTTATTGCTCGTCTGTGTATTATGCTCAGTATGCTTTCCACTCTTAACCCAATACAAGAAATCAATAAAATGTTTATTCTGCTCTGAATAGGATAGCAATGTAATCTCATCCAATCCTATCGTTTGCTCCTGCAGATAATTGTAATAATATGAAAGTGCGAAGGCTGCGGATTTTACAGTATTCGGAGAAGTATTAATCTGATCCAGATGCTTCAAATACTTTGATGGAAGGATTTCAATTTCTTCAATATCAGAAATAATCAAAAAACGTGGTCTATTATCTTTCAAAACCGAAACAACCCTATATTTCAATCCACAGCCCTCCTTCCTTTCGTTTTGATTTGTTTGACTTCTTTGACTTCTTAATTCTACATTATACACAAAGAAGTCAAAATGTCAATTACGTTTTTGATTTCTTTGACTTTTATAAGAATATCAATAAAGCATTTTTTGATTTCTTTATGTTTTAAATTGATTTTTAGGGATATAATTGATAAGATAAAATACAAGAAGTCAATTTATACAAAGTCAAAGAAGTCAAGAGGAGATTTGCATGAACGAATTTATATCAAATTCAGGCACACTAATAAATCCTGACAGCGTTTACGATCAGGAAAGATTCATCAATATACTTCAAATCATTTTACAGAAAAAAACACAAAAAGAATTATCTGAACAAACAGGCTTAAATAATGCAACCATTTCACGAATGCTCAACGGTGCCCGATCTGGAAGACCATATAAAAGCACTATTGATAAAATTGCAAAAGCCATTGATGATCCAGAACTTATCCAAGAATTATATGATGCAACGGGATATTCTTCTAAGAAAATACAGGAACGGAAAAAGATAATTGCAGACAATGGATTTTCTCTGGATCTCTCTACTGTTCAGGTGCATGAAAAATTTTTTTCTACCTTAATGCGTGGACTTTCCATGATGACAAGTCTGCATAAAGTTGAATGGACAATAAAATCCGGAACACCCAGATCATACGATTATTTAATTGAATTAAAAGAGGGAACTATAGATTATTGGTATATTAGATATGTAGATAGAATTACTTCTGATGAAGAAAGAAAAAAAGCCTTAACTGCCATTTATGGAGAATTTGCAAAATTGAAATTGGACGGAAAAATCAAAGTTTCTTGCGCCACTCCTTCTTATGAAGATTATGATTATTTTGTTACAATTCCACCATACCAATTAAATACAAATGCTTCAATTATATATTTTGATTCTGAACTCGAAAGATTTGCAGACGAAACCTTTTTAGAGACAGCTTTACCACTTAAAGAAAATATTCCTGTTAAGGATTTTTGTAATCTTACCGAATCACTGATACTATAACTATTTGATTTTATCACAGAGAGAGTTGCTTATGGCTCTCTCTTTTTTAACGCTTCCTCCTCCTATGTTCTAATTCATTATGGCAAATCATTTTCTAAAGCAAGATCCACCTGTGTTTAACAATATTGTCTTTCCGACAAATGTTCTTTCATCAGGTTTTTATCTTGCTGGGGATTCCCCAAACCCATTCTTTCTATTTATGCCGAGGTTACTGTACACATTAGAGCAAGATCCACCCCGGTAATACCATATCGCTATTTTAGCAATACGGCATTTTCCGGATGTTGAAATCTTGCTGAGGATTGTGCTCCCCAGTACCTCACATTCAGCATAAATATATAATTGGTTCCTCGAATTTCTTCGGTCACAGCACAGGGAGAAAAAATAGGCTAAACAGCCCTATATCCCTGTGAAATCACCATGTGATTAAAAAATAGCAAGGACAGGAAGTGTGGATACACTTCCGCAAAATTGCCAATTTCGGAGCCATATCCAAAATTGAAAAATACATAAAAATCAAAAATCCGAAACCTTACTTGATATCCAAATTTATAATTTTTACAGATTACAAAAAAACCAATATGAAAATTTTACAAATTTTGTACCACCTGTAAAATTCCCATATTGGTTTTCATTCAGCTTTTATGGATTTGGAATATTCTATGTTTTCAAATATTTTACTTTGAGCAAAAAACAGCTCTATAAACTTTTATCATTGCATTTTCTGGTATAATTTCATCAACTCTCCCACACAATCTGCTTCCGTCATTTTTGTACTAAAGCCATACGCAGCCATAACAGCTTTATCATTTGCAGTATGTGCTCGCCGTAACTCGGCTGGCATTGTTAAAGGATCATATAAAGCCGCAAGATTACTATTAGGATATAATGTTCTTGCTTTCAAAATTTCCTGTGCCGATTTTTCAATTTGTTCCCGATTCTTCTCCGTTACTACAGGCCACGGGAAATTGTTATACACTATTGTGTTTGAATAACTATAATCACTTTTTAATCTTCCACACACTGCTCGCATCCATGCCATATGAACATTCGACATCAATACACCAAATTCATAAAATGATGCATTTGGCATAGTGAATAATTTGTCTCCCGGAATAATTTCACCATCTAAATAATCCATTGGAATATATCTACGATTCTGAGAAGAAACTTTGGGAATCGCAATATATTGATTTTTATGTTCAAGTATTGATGCAAATAAAGTTGGATTCTCAGCCGCTTTTTTTGTGTTCGCTCTTGTACTACTAAGTCTAAATTCACGTACTTTATTCACCCGTTCTAATATCATCGGACATTTTTTTAATAATCCAGGATCAGCTCCAACAAGCCAAATACAATATCTCGGCTTTCGATCAATAAAATCTTTTCCCATCATATAATGTCTAAAAAACGGAGAAGCCTGTGGTTCTTTTTCCAAAAACTCTTCCTTTTCCTCTTCCGTCAATATTAAAAATCCACCATCAATTGCTTGCCCACCTAATGCTATTTCAGGAACATTACACAATGGTTTCATTCTTTTTTCAATGAATATATTTTCTGCATCAAGCAAATATCCATTAATATTATTCGCCGGAATTGCGTTCTCACCTGAATAAATTATTTTCTGCTTATTATTTACAGCTCTGCTAAAGCCAACAATTACACAATGAACATGCGCTTTTATTGACGCTTCACTATCCCATATAAATGTTCTGTATGCAAAATCAATATGTACACCTGATTCAAAAAGCGGTTTCCAGAGAATCGAAACACTTTCTCCCTGTGTAATTGAATTAGTTGATACCAATGCTGCTCTGATATTATAATTTCCCATATAGTCAGCTGCTTTTTTATACCAGCAACTAACATAATCAAGATTTCCTATACTCTTCCATCCTTCAAATATCTTCTCAACATCTTCCTTCTGCTCCGACGCCATCCAACGTGCTCCTACAAATGGCGGATTTCCCATTATAAACGATAATTTTTCTGCAGGAATTACATCATTCCAATCAATTCTTAATGCATTTCCTTCTGTGATATTTACATATGTCTTTAAAGGAAGAAAATCATCATTAAATCCATACACAATATTTTTCGTTTCTTCCAACATTTGAGATTCTGCAATCCATAAAGCCGTTTTTGCAACTGTAACTGCAAAATCGTTAATCTCTATTCCATAAAATTGCTGAATAGAAACTCTAATTGGATTATTTACCTCTACCAATGTCATTTGTCCGCCAACTTTTTCCTTTATCACCTCATTCTCCAAACGACGAAGCGACAAGTATGTTTCTGTAAGGAAATTTCCAGAACCACACGCAGGATCAAAAAATGTAAGTGATGCCAATTTATTTTGGAATTCTTCCAATTTTTTATCTCTGGTACGCTTCACTTGAATTGCTCTAATACTATCAAATTCCTTTTGCAAATCTTCCAAAAAAAGCGGACTAATAACTTTATGTATATTTTCAATAGATGTATAATGCATTCCTCCTGAACGTCTGGTCTCAGGATTTAATGTAGATTCAAATACCGCTCCAAATATAGTTGGAGAAATATCACTCCAATCAAAATCTTCTGACGCTTTTGTAAGAAGTAATTCTTTAATTTCCTCTGTAAAAGGTGGTATCTCAATAGTTTCATCAGCAAATAACCCACCATTTACATACGGGAACTGAGCAAGTTCTTCCTCCAAATACTCGTCTCGCTCTGATACAGGTGTATCCAATATCTTAAATAATTCTAATAAAGCTCTCCGGCAATCCTTTACTTCATATGTTTCCAAATAATCATGGAACATATTTCTCTTTCCGAAAATACCAGCATCTTCTGCATACAAGCAAAAAACAATTCGCACACATAAAGCATTCAGGCTCTTTAGTTTATGCTCTCTTTTTTCTTTCTGCTCAAATGTTTCATCCTTTTCCTTAATATCTGGTATACGATATTGTTTTAAAAACGCATCATAAATAAGCCCAACAATACCTCCTGCTTTTATTGATACTTCCATTTCATGCGATATTGTCTTTACTTCCTTTTTCACCAAGAAGTCCAACAATGGATATTTGCTTTGTAATTCATCTAAAGCAATCTTTGTCGGTTCTGGCTGTTTCTGGTTCATATCATAAATCCAAATTTCAGCAAAATTTGACGTAACAATCCACCGAGCTCTTTCATCAAAAGTCAGCTTCCCATTATATCTGTCTGCCTGTTCAAATGGAGTAAGATCAACATCTCCTGAATTCCTGATTTTCTGATCCAATGCTTTTCCAAGACTCTTCTGTTCAATAATTACTCGTGTTTCAGGAATATATACATCAATACGTTTTGTATTTCCATCAATTACAACTTTCTTTTCAAAGTTCAAACGTTCTGTCACATTATCCATTCCCAAAACATTCGTCAATAAATCAATCCAATAAGAACGTCCATCTTCATCTTCTTTCCCTTTTCCCATCCATCGGTTTACAAATTGACGGGCAGCCTCTCTTTGTTCTGCATCTGTCATGCTTTTTCCTCCTAAATAATCGTACATTCACAAATCTTTCTCCGACTATTTTTACATATCATATCCACAGTATATCATAAAATTATTACAGAACAGCATTCATATATCATTATTTGTATTTTGTCTACACACAAGGAACTTCTACCGCCAAATCATAATAATATTGATACATGACCATGTTATCTTTTGCTTCTATATACACTCTCTGAGCTTCTTTCATCAAGTTATTCCAAATATCTTTCCATTCACTAGGAGCCGAATCTAAAAACCACATATTATTAAATGACATTTCTATCGTCCCCCATAAATCATCTTCTTTACGCTCAGTTTTTATATTCATCTGCATATTTCGTGCAATTTCCAATGCATCTTTTTGTAAAAAAGTGAATTTCACTACTTTTTGAGGATCTGGAACTTTCTTAAAACAACGCATATGAGCTTCTGCCTTTTTTATAATTGTTTCCAATTGTTCATCATGCCATTTTTTATCCTCTAGTATCTCTTCTTCTGACATTTGCGCTTTTTCTGCATTAATTTCTCTTTGCATTTCTTCCAATTCACGCTGTGCAATATCATAATATTTCTTTTCAATCACCATAATCTCCCAACTCCATAAAAAAAGAAACAGTCAACATTTTCGTTACAACTGTTTCCTTTATTTTTGAAGTCCCCGGAGCATTTGTATCACTACATTCTGTTCTTTTTCATCAAGATTATTCCAAATATTCAAAACCTCTTGTTGTGATTCTGATAAGCTTACTGGAACATCCATTCCGGCAAAGAATTGTGCCATTGTTACTCCCAGTGCATCACATATCTTTTCTACAGTAGGCATAGTGGGTAAACTTTCTTTAGCAATAATTTTTCCAATCGAAGATTGAGATATACCAGTCAATTGTGACAGCCGATATTTACTCATATCACGTTTTTTACATAAAGCTATAATATTGTCCGCAATATAATCCTCTGTACGCAAGTAAATACACCTCTTTCCGATAGTAGTTACCTTAATTGTAACTAGAAATCCGAAAAAATATTAGAGATGTATCTTGCAAGTATTTACTAAGGGAAACAGTAGTATTAAAACAAAAAAAATAGAACTATATAAAGTTGTATTCCATTAATGTCAGCTTATTATCTAAATGCTCATATTCTCTTTGTATTTCTTCAATTTTATCATATAGTTTCAGCACTGTCGAACCCTTTATCATTTTATTTTCTTGGCACATCTGCCGGAATTTTTCTTTGTACTCCCGCAGTATTCTTCCTTTTTCCTCTAATTCCTCCAGTGTTTTAATTTCCTCTTTATCTGCCATGTATTTTCCTCTCAGACATAATTTTTAATACATAAATAATAACCTTTTTTTCGCTGTTGTTCAATTACAACTTATCGCCTTTTTCTCCCATCAATCGACAATCTTCTTTTTGCTATATACATATGATATACTTCTTTTTATACAACCAATTACTATTGTATAACTCACCATTTTTTCTATCTACAACACAAAAAAGTCAAGTTGTGATGGAAAGGAGGTGAGGACATGGAAATAAATTATGCACTTATAGGCAAACGTATAAGAGAAACCCGCAAACAACGAGGATTATCTGCCGAGGAGCTGGCTGAAATCGCTGATCTTTCTACTGTTTATATAAGCTATATAGAAAATGCCAAGCGTAAACCCAGTTTAGAATCTTTAATCAAAATTAGCAATGCCCTTGAAATTACTATTGATGAATTACTCTATGGAAACTTGTTATACAATCCTACGGAATATCAAACTGATATTGATTTATTAATGGCAGATTGTACCAGCACTGAAAAACGTTACATATTCGAGGTTCTTTCAGCCATAAAGAATATTTTACGAATCAATGATTGGCATCTATCCTCAAAACACAATTACGATGCTGATAACCCGAATGATTATTAAATCATTCAATAACAATCAAATATCTATTTCTACATAAACCATCTGTTAATCACTTAACTGATGGTTTATGTCTTTTTCAATCCAAAAATTCTATGATAGTTATATCAACTATAAAGGATGTCGCTATTGATGAAAGAAAGTGAAGAACGAAGCAGTAATATTGATGAACAGAAAGCCAGAATCCGGCAAAGATACAAAGGTATTGATCCAGAAGAACTGGAAGTAATTCCGGCACTTCCACCAGAGGATATTTTTAAAACAGAAAAAAAACTACGAGTAGCTGTATATGCAAGGGTATCTACGGATGATCCACGCCAAACATCCTCATATGAATTACAGAAAAATCATTATCAGGATGTAGTAAATAAAAATCCGAATTGGATGCTTGTCGAAATATATGCCGACGAAGGCATTTCAGGCACTTCGCTTCAACATAGAGATGCATTCAAAAAAATGATTGAAGATTGTGAAGCCGGAAAAATTGATTTAATCATAACAAAAAGTGTATCCCGATTTGCAAGAAACGTTGTTGACTGTATCCGATATGTACGAGAGCTTTCTTCACTCCGTCCACCCGTCGGTGTATTTTTTGAAACAGAGCATTTAAATACTCTTGATCCCAAAAGCGAAATGATTCTGTCATTCATGTCAACACTTGCACAGGAAGAAAGTCATACCAAAAGTGAAATTATGAATTCTTCCATTGAAATGCGTTTTCGTCGGGGAATATTCCTTACACCTCCTCTGCTCGGATATGACCAAGACGAAAATGGAGATCTTGTAATCAATCCACATGAAGCTAAAATTGTGCAGCTTATTTTTTATATGTATCTGAATGGAAGCAGTACTCAACAAATTGCTGATTCTTTGACAGAACTCGGTTGTAAAACAAAAAAGAATAATGATGTCTGGTCATCCAGTACCATACTACAAATCCTTCAAAATGAACGCCATTGTGGGGATGTTCTGGCGAGAAAAACATGGACTCCTAATTATCTTGACCATAAATCAAGGAAAAACAATCAAGACCGTAATCAATACAGAAAAGTCGGACATCACGAAGCTATTATCTCCCGAGATGATTTCATAGCTGTTCAAAAATTAATTACAAATGCGAAATATGGAAATAAAGAGATTTTACCAGAATTACATGTGATACAAGAAGGCTCTCTAAGTGGATTTATAAGCATTAATCCAAGATGGTCTGGATTTAAAGCTAGAGACTACTTTGAAGCATCTCAAAGCGTCCTTAAACCGGCAAATATGAATGTACCTGATACAATTACTGCTTCCGCCGGTTCCTTCGATTTAAGAGACTATGAAGTTGCCAGAGGACAATTTTTCTCCTCTGTTGGTCGGATTTCTGTTTCTTTTTCATATAAACAGATCTCTTTTAACAAAGATGCTATACGGAAATTTCCAAACATAAAATTTGTCGAACTGCTAATACACCCAAGCTCAAAACTACTTGCTATCCGACCATGTTCCTCTGAAACAAAAAATAAAGTGCAGTGGTCACGTCTCAAAGATGGTCAACTTATTCCAAAACCAATTTCCGGCGCTGCATTTTTGCCAACATTATACGAGATATTTAAATGGGACAAAAAATGCAAATATAGAATATTAGGAGTTGCCCACCAAAAAGGCAATGAAAATGTCCTTATTTTCAACATGGACGATACAGAAATACGAATACCGACAAGTACCAACGACGTATCCGCCCCCAATAACAACATGCCTGATACAATATCTGATTCTAAGAGTGTGTTAGCTTATCCTGCCGACTGGATGAATAGCTTCGGTAATAATTACTATACTCAGTCTCAAGCGCCAGAATTAACAGAATTTACAGCAGACAAAAACTGGCAGACTGCTTCAGAAAGTAAACCTTATAAAGAACCCGAGCTACAAACCACTCCCAAAGAAACCATTATACAAAATATAAAGAATATTATTACAGAAATTAAAGGAGACACCCAATGAGCGAGCAACCTATAAATCAATGGAATATGACTACAGAACCTTCTGATATGATGAAAATCAACACACCTATGCCAATAACAGTCGCGCCCAGCCCCTCAAATCAAATGGAAGTCATTGACGATGATTCTTTCAGCTATGACGGTTATCAAGTTGTACGTGGCGAATTCTTCGCTCATATTTACGAACCTTCGTTTACGTTTAATAACTACAAGGTATCTGTAAATACCGCCTGCATAAAAAAACTACCCGATGTCGAATATGTGCAAATATTAGTCAATCCCATTGAAAAAAAACTGGCTGTCCGTCCCTGTCGAGAAGAAGAAAAAGACTCTTTTCGTTGGTGTTCCTCTGGAAAAAAGCGTTCGCCAAAACAAATCACCTGTCGAATTTTCTTTGCTAAAGTGATATCTCTCATGGACTGGAATCCTAATTATCGGTACAAGATTCTCGGCAAACTAATTCGTTCTGGCAATGAAATACTGTTCATTTTCGATTTAACTTCACCTGAAATATTTCCTCGTACTCTAAAAGACAATGGAACTGTAACCACTGCTAGGACACCTTCTTATCCTGAAGAATGGAAGAATCAGTTCGGTATTCCAGTGGAAGAACATCAAAAATCAATGCAAGTCAATATATTTGAAGGCTACGCAGTATTTGACATACAAGAAAAGAAGAAGGCAACTGATAAATCCATAGAAAAAGCAAAAGAACCATCAACAGCAGAAAGTGAGGAAAAATCCTATGAACAACAAACACTCTTCCCATCCACTAATATGTATTGACTTTAAAAAGAATCGTATACGAATCCACCGCAATACACTCCGTCAAATTGGTAACCCAGAATATATTCAACTTCTTGTTAATCCTGATCAAAAAATGATAGGTATAAAGGCTAGTTGTGCGGAGGATAAATTGGCACATAAAGTTAAGGATTATTTTGTCATCAATGGTAACAGTTATGAATTGTACAGCCGAGAATTACTATATTCACTTTCCCAACTTAACCTTTCTTGGGAGAAATTTAACATTTTTCGTTTAGAAGGCAATATTTACCCAGATAAAAAAATAGCTCTATTTTCCATGGATAACATCATCACAAAACTGCCACAAACAGAATTCAAATCAGAAATAATGGGAGATGAGTATGCGCAATTATAGTATATATACATTAAAAACAAAACTAGAATTCACCAATTTGTATCAATATCTCAGTGAAAAAGATTATAAACAACTTGAACAACAGATATTATGTCATTCCTATCACACCCCCATCTGCACATGGAATGGTATTGTCATTAATGGTATAGAAGCATATGAATTATTTCGTAAACACAGTATTCCTTTCCGAATAAAAAGACTCCATTTTTCCAGTAAAGAAGATGTAATTTCATGGATATGTACTGACCAACTTAAACGAGAGGATTTAACCAATATCAATAAAAAATACCTGATTGGGAAAAAATATGATGCTGAAAAAATTATAGTTTCAAGACAACTTTCATCTACGAATAAATCTCATATTTCCGGTGCAAGCATCGCAGCAAAAAAAATATCCGAAGAATGTAATGTAGCAATGGCTACCGTTTACAAATATTCTGCTTACAGTAGTGCACTAGATATAATTGATGAAAAAGTTCCGGATTTTGTCAAACGAGTTCGTTCTGGTCAACTCTGGATTTCCCAAGCTAATATTATTGAGCTTTCAGGATTACCAAAAGAGCAACTTTTAAGTCTAAATAACTACCTTCTTGCCGAAAAGATAGAACATCTCAGTTATCATGATATGAAAAGGGAATTACTATGGAATAATTACGCCAAACCGATGTTAAGGAAAGAATCTTCCGTTTCTATTCCTTCAATACGCAACCTGCCACAATTTGATCCAGATGCGGAAATTGCAAGTCTTACATTGACGATTCCCTCGTGGAACAGTTCTATCGAAAGAGTATTAAAAGTTTCAGATTTTAAAATTGCATCTGATACAGCAAAATATAAGCTTAAATATCAGCTTATGTGTCTAATATCAACCACAAATAATATTTTAAAAAAATTGGAGGAAATATAATTATGGATGGAAATACCGAAGATTTACAAAAGTTTGTTCCCCAAGTGCATTTTGAGCAAATACCTATTAAAAATTTATGTTCAAATCAAGATTATCAACGTAATCTTTCCATCAAACACGTTCAGCGTGCTGCAGCTAATTTTGACCTTTATCAGATAAACCCTGTAAAAGTAAGTAGACGTGATGGGATAAATTATGTGTTCAACGGACAACACACTATAGAGATTGTTGCTCTCGTCTCTGGATCAAGAGAAACTCCTGTCTGGTGTATGGTTTATGATGATCTTGTTTACACCCAAGAAGCAGATATTTTTGCAAATCAGATGAAATATGTCAAATCGTTATTACCTTATGAAATATTCATGGCTAATATTGAAGCTGGTAATGATAGAGAACTTATTATTCGTGACCTTGTTGAATCATATGATCTCACTATTACTTCTTCCTCTCGCCCCGGAGGTATATGTGCTGTATCCACTTTAATTAATATCTATGAAAAATATGGTTTTCACACTCTTGATCGTGTTTTACGCCTTTGTGTTGCCACATGGGAAGGTGCGCCTATGTCCTTTAGTTCCAATATGCTTAATGCTATTGCCCGTCTGGATAATGCTTATGGAGAAACAATGAAAGATGACACCTTCAAAGAAAAAGTTGGGCGTGTCTCTGTCAGAGAAATCAGTCGTACTGCCAGAGAACGTCGTGCCGGTTCATTAGGATTCGCAGAAGCTCTTTTACTAGAATACAATAAAAAATCCAAGTATTCACTTCCTTTTGAGAAATTATACACTCATAAAACACCCAAAAAAAGAGAACCATCAACTGAAGATGAATCCGGTCAAAGTTCCACTCCAGAAGGTCAGTTAGATTTATTTTCTACGGATCAAGAGAATACTCAGGCTCTGCCAAACGAATAGCGCAGAGCCTTCAGCCTTTAATTCTATCCATACTTTCAAAAGAACACCCTGCTTTAAGGCTCTCTTTCATGCAATCACTATTTTATCTTATCCCAAATTCATCAACCGCTCCATCCGCCACCTTATATATGAATACCCATTCCAAATATTTGCTTTTACCGGATACTCTTTCCTGTAAACAAATACAGTGTGATATTTAACAAAATGTATTCTACACCAATTATGTATATCTTTCATATATATGTTATTTATACCATTCATCCACTGTTCTAAAGCCCATATGTCTTTATCTGACACTAACTCCATTATGAACAGTACATTATAATATTGAATGACACCTACTCTCTTCCTTTCCTCTATTAACCTTTTACACAATAACCTATACTTAATGTTCATATCGTTCCTATGCCCCTCCCTCTAATCTATATTTTCCATCCTTATATACGTTATATATATAATTATTATATAGTACATATAATTGCCTGAACCATATCAAGAGTTTCTTTCCCCCTTACTTCTCCAACTATAATTCTGTCAGGTCTCATTCTCAGACTTGCTCTTATAAGATCCCTTATTGTCACTTCATTTTTACCTTCTATATTGGCATCTCTTGCCTCAAGCCTCACAAGATTTTTTACATGATTTATCTGTAATTCAGCAGCATCTTCAATTGTTATCACTCTCTCATCATTATCAATAAATTCAGAAAGAGCATTCAAAAATGTTGTTTTACCGCTTCCCGTTCCTCCAGATATAAAAATGTTATATTTTGACTTTACAGCCATCTTTAAAAAATCTGCCGCCTCCTGCGTGAGCGAACCTGTTTCAATAAGTTTTTCCATAGTAAGTGCATCTTTATAGAACTTTCTTATAGTAATTACCGGTCCATTCAATGCAACCGGAGGCAGAACAATGCTTACTCTGGAGCCATCCTCAAGCCTTGTATCTGCAATCGGTGATGATATATTAACTATCTTATTAGATAGTGACGCTATTTTTTGTGCAATATCTTCAAGTCTTTCCTCATTCTCAAAACTCTTATCCCACTTTGTTATATGACCGTTCCTTTCAAGGAATATATCATCTTTTCCATTAATCATTATCTCTGTTATAGTATCATCCTCTAACAGTTCCTGAAGTACATCAAGTCTTCTTATCGCATTAAAAACAGACTCCTCAAGTTCTTCCTTCTGCCTTATGGAAATCATATAAAGTCCGCTTTCTTCCTGAACACATTCGCCTATTACCTGCTTTAATGCAACATCTGTTATATCTCCCGACATGTCTATTCTGTCATATACCCTTTTTTTAATTCTCCCGGCAAAATTCTCCTCATTACACCCGTTTTCTATATCTTTTCACTCCTTTCAAGTATTTTTTTTACAAACCGGTACATACCTCCGGATTTGATTTTTTCCCAAAATTCCCTGTCCACACCACTTTCACATTCAGGCAGGCGCACTTTCTCTATTCTGTCTAACATTTTTGACATTCCTATTCCGTAAAAATATGTCTCGAATTCAAGAATCTTACGTTCCGAAAGATAATCATTTCTTACCGGCATATATATAGTGCTGCAACATTCCATAAGTCTCCACGGCTGTTTTACTGCTGATGACAAATCAAGAATAATAACTTCATACCCCTTATTCTTTCCCACACATTCAACAAATGACACCAGCTGTTCTGACTCAACATACGAAATATCTTCTGCACACATAACAGGTGCTATATAGTCAATCCCGTCCACACTCCGTATTGTTCCCATTATCTTTTCTGCCGCATTATCCCTTTGCTGCCTGTAATAATAAAGTGCATCGGAAAGTGTAATATCATCCGTGCTTACAAGTATCTCATCAAGACCAGAAAACTCCTCAAAATTAATATACAAAACCTTATATTTTTCACTTAGAACTTTGGCAATATTTAAAGCAAACTCAGTCTTTGGCATAACATTAACCGGTGAATAGATTCCGATAACATCAAATGTATCAAGTCTCTTCTTTGGCTGTAAATCACTGTGCTCCATAAGTTCACGATATATCCTGTCCATTGGCTGGTACCTGTAAACCGCTGTTGCATTGCTGCCAAAACGCTTAGCATCTGTCTCATTTTCAGGTTCTTCCGTAAGCACAACAAGACTTCCATCATATAGATCACTTATTCCATCATAAAATCCGGACTCGCTCACCATTGCAACCGTAGGCGAACCATCTCTTAGATATTTTTCAAATGCATCTTTTTGTGTAAACAGTTCAATGTTAAACTGCTGGTTAGCTTTCATGCTCATAGCATGCATAAGCCGTCGTGCATAATTTTCATTATTATCATATATTGCACACGTCCTGTTCACCCTTCATCCTCCAATATAAATATTTGTTAAAACTGCAATTACACACCCTGCCGCCATATATATGCTATAATGAATTCTGTGCATCTTCATATTCCCAATCTGAATAGCACTGCATCTTCCCATTGCTATCCCGGCAGTTCCCACTACTGCCGCACATATAAGCGAACTTATTATCATAATTAATACCCCTTTTATTCCAAGCAGCATCCCACATACTGCTGAAAGTTTAACATCTCCTGCACCGGCTCCTTTAACTATATATATTGCTGACATTACCCCTAAGCCAGCAATACACGCCGTCAAATATTGCATTGCACCTCCTTTTATAATCTGTTCTGTCAAAAAAACTCCAGCTGCGGCTATAAAACCGCATATAATAATTCTGTTAGAAATTCTGTATCTTCGGCAGTCATCCACAACCGCCGCAGACATGATAATAACAAGCAGAATCATTCTGATAATCTCAAAATAGTCCATACTTCTCCCTTTAAAAAATTATAAATATCTGTGGGAATTCTCCTGCTAAACTAACAGGATGACACGAATGTGTCTTAATAGATGTTCTTATATACAATAAAAACATACATAGAAATGGGGTATAATTACCGGCAGCACTTATATTCTGTTGCCGTATAAGTATAGTATCACTTTACTTTCGCATTGTCAATACCATAAATATATTTTTTATAATTTTCTCTTGTAAAATAAGATAACTCCCTCTTTATCAGGATGTCCTGCATTAAGAGGGAGTAAAAAGGCATTACTTATATTATTATGTCGTTATTATAAAATATCGAAATATTATAAACATTTATAATTTCTTATGTAGAAGCTGTATTGTTGAGCTTAATTCTTCTCTTAAATCTTCCTTTTCCTTTGGAAGCTTCATAAGAACTTCATGTAAATCAGCTGTAACATGATCATTACCAACTTTCTTTAATGTCTCACATACTTCTTTCAATACATCATCCTCATTTGCTGCTACTGCAACGTCCGCAAGTCTGAGCAAAAGGTCTAAGCTGCTTTCGTCATCTGACTGTGCAAGAGCCTGTGCAAGTTCCTTTTTCTGGTTCTCGTCACCATAAACATAATCTGCTAGACGACTCCAGTCTTTTCTGTGAACCAGCTTTTCCATTTTTTCTTCAGGTGATTTCTTTCCAAATAACATATATATTCCTTCTTTCTCTCAATACATGCCTTTTATCTTACTCGCATTATACGCCAATATATTTTAAATGTAAAATATTTTTGTATATTTTTTTAATCTGTGGATATACTTGAATTAAAGGAAGTTTTATACAAAACATGCTTTAATTTCCATATGTATTATTTTATGAAAGGAGGTATCTCTAATGGGCTTTTTTAAAAAGAAAAACACACCTGTAACATATAATGAAAAATATCTCAAAAGCGAAATCGACATGACAAGAGATGCTCTCAATGCCGCATATTCCAATTTTGATAACGCTACAGACCCCGACCTTATTGACTGCTATATTTACCAGTTAAATTCAGAGCAGAAACGTTACAAATATCTTTTGCAGCTTGCCCGTGAATACGAAGATAATACTACTGCATAATCATTATAGCAGTTTATTATTCTTCTGTTTCTACAGAACCGCTGACCGATTGTCCACCATTTTCAGATTCTGTTTCTGATACTGTAACCACAGGTTTTTCATATGATAAAAGCTTATATACAAGTGCTGCCACAACAGCTCCCGCAAGCGGTGCAACTATAAATACCCATACCTGTGAAAGTGCCTGAATATCTCCATTTACCGCTCTTGCAAGTGCCGGTCCGAAACTTCTTGCCGGATTAACACCCGTTCCTGTAAAAGGAATCCCAAAAAGATGTACCGCTGCAAGCGAAAGTCCGATTACGATACCAGAAACACTCTTATATTCAGGTTTTGAAGTCACTCCGATAACTGTAATTACAAATACAAATGTAAGTATGAATTCAATTATCAATGCTCCCCATACATTTACCTGTAAAAATGCAGATGCATCGCCATATCCGTTTGTACCAAAACTCAAAAGATTGTATCCGTATGAGCTGTACTGTGAAATAATGTCCTCACTAAATGTTTTTGAAATTCCAAGCATTGCAAATCCTGCCGCAACACCGCCAAGCAACTGTGCTATTACATATCCCATAAAATCCACAATGCTCATTCTCTTTGAAATAAGCATGCCAAGCGAAACCGCAGGATTAATATGGCATCCTGAAATATTACCAATTGAGTAACACAAAACAGCAACTATAAATCCAAATATCAAAGAAATTCCGACTACTCCGAGAAATCCCTGATAACCTGCGGTAAATGACGCAACGCCACATGCAAGAAATGTTAATAAAAATGTACCAATAAATTCAGCAAAATATTTTCTCATTTTTCTTTTCCTTTCCTTATAAATCTGATATTATATAATATACGTGATTACAAGATAGAATAGCATAATCAATGTAATTATACAATAATTTAATATGGGAGGTACTAATGGATACTAAAAAACAAAAGAAACCCCTTTTAATTGCTATATATATTTTGTCTGCTCTGCTTCTCTTAGGACTTGTGCTCGGACTTACGGTTTTCTCTAAATTCCGTATGTACACAATTTTCTCAAACAGAGGTTCAAGATTATATTCACCTGCACAGATACGCGATATTAAATCTGACGCATATGATAAAGGTGCCAATGATTTTGTCGATGACATGAAAGGCCGCCTTGAAAACGGAACCGGCATTAATACAGTTCTACGCGAAATTTATACTGAAGATTTCATTTACACGGTTGATGGCAAATATTATTTTTCACCTATAAATTTTGACCTCAAGATGAACAAGCTTAACAGTGCTAATTTTTCAAAGAATTCCGATGGCGAAATTACATATTCTGAAAACGGTGCCGTTGTATCGCATAAAGGTATTGATATTTCACGTTATCAGGGTAATATTGATTTTTCAAAAGTCAAACAAAGCGGCGTAGAATATGCAATAATCCGCTGCGGTTACCGCGGATATTCAGGCGGAACAATCACTGACGACTCTTCATTTGACACATATATGCGTGATGCACTCTCAAATGATATAAAAGTTGGTGCATATTTCTTCTCACAGGCTCTTACTAAAGACGAAGCAGTTGAGGAAGCCGACTATGTAATATCAAAGTTAAAACCTTATAATGTTACATGTCCGGTTGCAATTGATGTCGAGGAAGTAAATGCCGGTTCTTCACGCCAGAATACCCTCACTAATGAAGCATTGACAGATACTGTTATTGCTTTCTGTGACCGAATAAAAGAAGCCGGATACACTCCTATGATATATGCCAATTCAAGATATTTTGCCGGCAAACTTGATATGTCCCGCCTTGAGGATTATGAAAAATGGTATGCATTCTATGCAGATGTACCATATATGCCATATGAATTTTCAATGTGGCAGTATACTAACACAGGTTCTGTTGACGGAATCTCAGGCAATGTAGATTTAAATATAAGCTTTAAATCATGGAACTAAACAACTAAATCATCAACATAGCCAGTATTACGCTGGACACTATTCCTGCCAAAGTTGATATCAACGCACCGGAAAGTGTCCAGCGTGTTTTTGTTATTTTGGCTGCAACTGAATAAACGGATATCGTAAAAAATATCGTCTCTGTCGCAGAGGAGGCAATTGACGCGATAAGACCTATAAGAGAATCGGTACCATATTCCTTAAACAAGTCAAGCGTCAGCCCGGTCGCTGCTGATGAACTGAACATTCTTACTATAAGCAATGGAATTACAGGTGATGGAAGTCCTATTTTTCCTGTAAATTTTCCTATGAAACCGGATATCATATCTAAAAATCCCGATGCACGAAGCACGCCAACCGCCATCATGAGCCCGACAAGTGTAGGTGCTATTGATACAACTGTCTTCATGCCATCTTTTGCACCTGTCACAAATTCATCATAAACATTTACTTTCTTTATCATTCCGTGAATTACAATAAAAAGCATAACCGCAGGAATTATATATCCTGAAACTGTAACAACCACATTCATACAGAATCTCCTTTTCCGCCAGAAAGTTTCCTGCCTGAAAGATACATTATTCTGCAAAATATAACTGCCACAAGCGTACTTACTGTCGTTGCAAGAATTGCCGGTGCAACTATTGATGTCGGATTAGAGCTCCCATACATGCTTCTGTATGCGATAATATTAACAGGTATAAGCTGAAGTGAAGATACATTTATTACAAGAAATGCACACATTGTATCTGATGCTTTTTTTGAACCACTATTAAGTTCTGCCAGGCTTTCCATTGCACGAAGTCCTGCAGGTGTAGCCGCCCAGCCAAGCCCGAGAATGTTGGCTATTACATTTGTTGTCATATGCTTCATTGACTCATGTTCACATGGGACATCCGGAAACATCCAATGCATTACAGGTCTGATTTTTTTCGTACAAGTCATTATGAGTCCTGATTTTTCGGCTATTTCCATAAGTCCCGTCCACAAAGACATAACTCCAAGCATTGTTATACACAAAGTTATTGCATCTTTTGCACATTCAATTGCACCATCCGCAACCGCCTGGACATTTCCGGTAAACGCACCATAAATGACCCCGATGATAATCATAAATCCCCATAAATAATTAAGCATAGGCTCACCGTAATATTATCATTACAATAAACCTATGCTTAACTTTTTAAAAATATTACTATTTTGTTTTGTGTTCATTAACAAACTTACATATCATTTCTCTTGTCAGACTGACATCGTCTTCCTCTATATCAAGTTCATCGGCATGAAACCATTTTCCGACCGACAACTCATCTTCCTGAAGATGTATGCTGTCATCTCCGTCAAGCTCACAGAAATATCCATAAAGAAGTGAGCCCGACAACGCCCACGGCTGACTCTTATAATAACGGAGATTTTTTACATGAACGCCTACTTCCTCGTATACTTCACGCATAACAGTTTCCTCAACCGTCTCTCCAATCTCGGTAAATCCGGCTATAAGAGCATAATTGCGGTAAGTTCTTCCGGCATATTTGGTAAGAAGTATCCTGTCGCCATCTGTGACAGCCACTATAACTGCCGGGCATATCTTAGGATAAACTGTATTTTTACAATCCATGCAATGCATCATACGTTCATTTTCACCATGAAACATCAATCTGCCGCATCTTCCGCAATACCTGTTATCACGATACCAGCCATACAGGTGGTATGCCGTAATTGCCGCAAATGCAAGTTCTTTTGGCTTCGCATTGCGGAATACATTTACACCTGTAAAATCATAACCTTCAATTATATTTTCATACTCGGCATGTATTCCCGAATCTGCCATTTCTCCAAGAAAAGCACCCTTCTGCACTTTTCGTTTTGGAAGTGCAAGAAAAAACTTCTGCTCATTATCATTTTGTGACGGCTCTTCACCTATTTTTTTGTCAGTCAGGCAGAATAAATATATAAAATCATATGTCTCATTAACATCTGTTCCCGATGCTTTTTTAACTTTTTCAATAAAATCGCCATATTCCGGATAAGTTATGCTGTCACCGTTTTGTGATGCTAAAACTGTATTTCCTTCAAAAAAGAAAATTGTATCTTTAGCATCCGGTGTAATATTTCTATACTGGTTATCCAGATGTCTTGGGGCAATATCCTGTATCATTGTGTATTCTCCGTAATAATTAACTAGAATGTTACCAGTTCGTTTACCGGCGGCTGTGCAGGTTCAACTTTACTTACATAAAGAACAGGACCTTTTTTCTTGTATGCCATCTGGAATTCATACTTGACTGTTGCAGTAACTGTAACCCACTGCTTATTTTCAAGTGAAGAGATATTATCATAGAAACTTATATATCCTATAAACTGCATATCAGCCTCACAGCATGTCATTACTTTTCTTCCCGGAACAAAATTCTTGTCCTTGAAATATTTATTTTTAAGAACCTGTCCCTTGAAACGGACTGTCTTATTCCTGTATGCTTCAGGTCTCTCGGAAACATCCATATACCAGATACCGTAATCATCATCTTCAATCTCGATAACATCAGCATTAATGTCATATGGAAGCTGTTCTGCAATTGACATCATATCGCCTTTTTCATCCTCAAATACAATCTGTATTGCAGAATTTAACGCTTTCATGCTTCTTCTGTAGCTTCCAAGCTCCATGCTTGTCTTGCATCTGTTAAATATTACCATGTCAGCATATTTTACTGTCTCTGCAAGAATCATCTTCATGTTAGCCCACTGCACACCGAACTGTGCTGCATTAAAAAGCGTAATAGACTGATATATCTGCCAGCCCTTTGGCTTTTCTGTCTCGAAAATCATCGTAGGTTCCCACATGCCGTTATATTCAACAATAACAAGCCATGGATCATACTTTTTATCAAGTTCGTTAAGCTTTTCTGTTGTAAACTCCTCTTTTTCAAGCACTACCATATCAATGCCGTTTTCATCAAGCATTTTCTGGTCATACTCTTCTTCGCCCTCTTCGCAGACAATGAGAAGCTTTTTCTTTGCTTCATCAAACTGACCCATCTCTATTGTTTCAGTGATGAATCTTGTCTTGCCGCTCTCAAGCTGTCCGTTTATTAAAAATATAGGAATCTGGTATTCTTCATCTGCCATTCCGTACATTTACCCCACTTTCATCATAAATTAAATAACTCTTTGAGTGCATCTTCTTTGAGTTCGGCACCTATTACACAAATTCGTCCTGTATAATCAGGATTGCCTTCTCTTATTTCATATTCTTCAGGTACAAGGTCAAAGTACATCCATGTTCCGTCATTTGCAGGAAGCATGCCCTTTGCTCTCAAAATACTGCCATATTCATTTGTATTGGCAAGTTTTTTAAGAATAGCATCAAGTGCTTCTTTATCATATTTGTTAGGCGTCTCTTCTCCCCAGCTTGTAAATACATCATCTGCATGGTGATGTCCTTCATGGTCATGATGATGATGTTCATGCTCGTGGTCATGGTCATGATGGCAGCACTCGTCGTCATGGTCGTGATGATGGTGCTCATGCTCTTCATCGTCATCATGATGGTGTCCGCAGCAACACTCGCCGTCATGATGGTGATGCTCATGCTCATGTTCCTCATGTGTCTTTTCTGCCTGTTCTGCAAGCATTTCAAGCTCAAGATTTGTAACATTTTCCATAGCAGCAAGAATCTGCTTTCCATCAAGTGAATCCCATGGAGTTGTGATAATATGGGCATCTGCATTGAGTGAACGAATCATCTCGATAGCTTTCTTTAACTTGTCCTCACTTACATTCTGTGTTCTGCTCAAAATAATTGTTCCGGCATGTTCAATCTGGTTGTTGAAAAATTCACCGAAATTCTTCATATACATCTTTACTTTTGATGCATCCGCAACAGTTGATGCACTGTTTAATCTGATTTCATTTTCAATATGAAGGTCCTTTACAGCCTTAATAACGTCTGAAAGCTTACCGACACCTGATGGCTCAATAATGATTCTGTCAGGATGATATTTGTCTACAACTTCCTTTAATGATGTTCCAAAATCACCTACAAGTGAACAACAGATACAGCCTGAGTTCATCTCTCTGATTTCAACGCCTGAATCCTTTAAGAAACCGCCATCAATACCTATTTCACCGAATTCATTCTCAATAAGAACAACCTGCTCATCCGGCAATGCCTCTTTTAAGAGTTTGCTGATAAGAGTTGTTTTTCCTGCACCAAGAAATCCTGATATAATATCTACTTTTGTCATGTTAAACAATCCTCCATTCTAATAATTTAAGCCGTTTTAACGACATTTATTCTTTAATTTTCGCCTCTGATGTTATTATATCAAACTTGTCAACCTCAAAATGCGGAGCAGCATAACTTTAGTACCGCCCCGCATTTTATATAATTTACACGGACGTCAAACCTGATTTTGTATGTCCGCCTATTCTTCTATGCTTTCCAAAACATCAAAATAATTTTCAAATGTTTTTTTACAACATTCGTAATTATCTATAACTATTCCGTCAACTTTTAATCCTATTAGAGCAAATGACATAGCCATTCTGTGATCATCATAAGTCTGCACAACCGCCGGCTTAACATCAGACGGATAAATCTTTACCGCATCCTGTTCTTCTTCAACTCTTACACCCAGCCTTGCCAGTTCAGTAACTATCGCATAGATTCTGTCTGATTCCTGAAGTCTTATATGTCCTATATTTTTTATATATACAGGCTCTTTTGCAAATGGTGCTATAGCAGCAAGTGTCATAGACTGGTCTGAAAAATCATTCATATCAATCTCAATGCCATGAAGAGTTCCGTCAGCTGGTGCTGTTACGCGGATTCCACGCCGTTCCTCTTTAACATCACAGCCCATTTTCTCAAGTACATTTAAAAATCTCATATCACCCTGCATAGATGTAGAATGTACATTTCTTACAAGAATACTTCCACCGGTAATTGCCGCTGCTGCATAAAAATAACATGCTGCCGACACATCCGGCTCAATCTGATATGTCTCCGGCTGATACTTAGAACCTGCCTCTATAACGTATGTTTTACCATCAAATGAAACTGCACATCCAAACTGTGCCATCATTTTTTTAGTAATTCTTATATATGAGCCATCTGTTTTTTTGCTTGTAATATGAATAGTAAGACCATCATCAAGCATTGGTGCAACCATCATCAATGCACTTAAAAACTGTGTGCTCTCACTTATATCAATAGAAACCTCTTTTGTCGGCTTCCTGCCTCCAAAAGCTGCTCCTGTTACATTTACAGGAAGATGGCCTTCTTTTTCTGTAAATTCAAACTGTGCTCCCATTGATTCAAGTGCATCAAATAAAGGCTTCATCGGACGTTTTTTCATCTGCTGCGATGCGTCGATAAAATATTTACCATCCGAAAGTGCAAGCATAGCTGTGAGAAATCTTGCTGCTGTTCCCGCACTTCCTACATTAATTGTGGCTGACTTATTCGGAATGCCTCCACCGTGACCGTGAATTATTGCATATTTTTCAATCTCACTCGCTTCGATTATGTATCCAAGCGATATGAGACTTGACAAAAAATATCTTGAATCATCACTGAACAAAACACCGTTCAGGCAACATTCTCCGTCTGAGAGAGCTGCCATAAGCAACGCTCTGTTTGTAATACTTTTTGAACCCGGTACTTCAACTTCACAATTAATATTATGTGCCGGTTTTTTTACTTTATATTGTGACATTTCTACCAACGCACCATGCCTTTCGCCTTACTTTTGCTCACAATCTCTGTTATTAATATCGTAATATGGTCTGTGATGACCAACATACTTATATGCCGGACGTATGATTTTTCCTGCATTTACAAGTTCCTCAAGACGATGTGAGCACCATCCTGAAACTCTTGAAATAGCAAATATAGGTGTAAACAGCTCTTCAGGTATTCCAAGCATTGAATATACAAAACCGCTGTAAAAATCCACATTTGCACAGACAGGCTTAAACATCTGACGCTTCTGCATGATGAGATTTCCTGCCTCTCTCTCAACAAGTTCATACAAAGCAAATTCTTTCTGCATGCCTTTTTCTTCCGAAAGGCTTTTTGCAAATTTTTTAAGAATTACAGCTCTAGGATCTGAAAGTGTGTATACAGCGTGTCCCATGCCATATATAAGACCAGCATGGTCAAATGCCTGCTTATCAAGTATTTTAAGGAGATATTCACATATCTCATCTTTATTTTCCCAGTCGCTGCAATGTTCCATAATATCTGCAAACATACGCTGTACCTTTAAGTTAGCACCACCATGCTTAGGACCTTTAAGTGACGCAATTGAAGCAGCTATTGCCGAATATGTATCAGTACCTGAAGAGGTTACTACGTGTGTTGTAAATGTTGAGTTATTACCACCACCATGCTCTGCATGAAGGACAAGGCAGATATCAAGAACTTTAGCTTCAAGTTCTGTAAACTGTCCGTCGTCTCTTAACATATAAAGAATATTTTCTGCAATTGAATAATCTTTTCTTGGATTCTTAATCATAAGTGTTCCATCAAGCTTATAATGTCTGTATGCCTGATAAGCATATACAGATATAAGCGGCATTTTTGCGATGAGCTGCAATGACTGTCTCAACACGTTAGGAACGCATACATCATCAGGATTTTCATCATAAGAATAAAGGCTTAAGATACTCTTCATAAGAGAATTCATTAGGTTTGTACTTGTCGCCTTCATAATTACATCTCGAAGGAATGCTCCTGAAAGCTCTTCAAGGTCGGTAAGAATATGAATAAAATTCTTTCTCTGCTCCTCTGTTGGAAGCTTACCGAATAACAAAAGGTATGTTGTCTCCTCAAAACCATACTTTCTGTCACCAAATCCGGCAATAATCTCAGCAACATTGAATCCCTGGAAATATAATTCACCGTCAACAGGGACCTTTCGACCATTATCACTGCGTGTACCAACAACATCGGAAATTTCCGTAAGTCCTGTGAGTACACCGTTACCATTACTGTCACGAAGACCACGTTTTACATCATAGTCAACATAGAGTGACGGGTCAATAGAGCCTGAACGGGTACACTGCTTTACAAGCTCCTCAAATGCACTCTTCTCAACGGTTGTCAGTTCCATCATCTGTTGATTGTTCATTTCTTCCTACCTCCAAAACGCTATTTCCTGTAATAAATCTTACAAACTGACGCTATTATGCTATATTTACAGGACTTTGTCAAACATCCGTTTTATTTTAGTGAAATAAACACCGGCTGTCTAACTCTTCTCCCATAAAATCAAGATATACTGAATGTGTACGGTTATAAACTTCTTCATCATCCATAAATTCCCCTGCATAAAGAATTCTATATTCATTATCATAAAAGTTACAGCTTACTCCGCTTAAATTCATATCATTTTTCTTGTAAAATCCTATCCTTTTTATCATATAATCCTTAGCCGGTCCATCCTCTGCATACTCAGGATTTTCAACCTCAAGAATAAGCCTGTTGCCGCTGTCTGCAATTTTTTCTTTGATTTTCCCAAGAAATTCAGAACCGATTCCGCTGCTTCTTTTTTCAGGAACTATTGCAAAATAATCAAGAAGAACTGTATCTTTTGTTCTGTCATTAATAAAGAAAGCATATCCTGCAAGCTCACCATTTTCATTGTAATATCCATATACAAAATACATATCTTTCTTATACATATCAATTATCTTCTTTAATGACTTTACTTCGCTCTCCGGGAAATCATTGACAAGTCTTTTATTATAAATTTCTGAAAAATCGTCTATACCTAATATTTTAATCATTATTATCACCTATCCTTACCGCCATAACTGCAGTACACAGCTCTCTAAAATCTTTTGCTCCCTCAAAATCTTTTTTACCAATTACAAAACATACGGGAACCGCCTGTTTTTCATTGCTGCCACCTTTTAAAAACAAATAAAAACTCTCTGTATCCTCACACCATTTTTCAACGCTGTCCCATGGTATAATATAGTTATCATCATTTACCTTGACATCAATTTCATCAGATGTTATCACATACTCATACACAATGCCTACATTCTTTGAATACTGTGCAGTAAATAATTTCAAACTGTTTTTATCAATTCCATACATGCCTGCATAGAGCAGAACGGCACATATCGCCGCAAAAACAAATGCAATGCTTTTATAAGAATCATCAATACTATACATTGTCCTTGCAAATATGCTGACGCTCACCATTCCGCACACAAGCCCTGACATATTTAAAACCAGCTTTTTTGTCTTGTACGTCTGATTATCAAAACCATCTGCACGCATTATATTTTTTATCATATCCTTTTTAAATTCTGTTTTATTTTCTATTTGCATTTTATTACTCTTTTCATTAAAATTATAATTATTATAACAGATTGGAGGCTTCTATGGCTATAGCATGTATTACAGGTGCAAGTTCCGGAATCGGCATGGAATTTGCAAAACAACTTTCTTTTATGGGTTACAATCTTATTCTTGTAGCCAGAAACCGCAAGGCTTTAAAGGAGCTTGCCGATTCACTCCCGACTAAGTGCATGATTATCACATGTGACCTTGCAAGTGAAGATTCATGCCGTACACTTGCTGACAAACTCAAAAAATATAATATCCGGATTCTTATTAACAATGCCGGATTCGGAGATGTAGGTGCTTTCTGCGAAACAAGTCTTTCCAAAGAACTTGATATGATTGATGTCAATGTGAAAGCCACTCACATTCTCACCAAAGAACTGCTTCCGGGATTTATAAAACGTGACTGCGGATATATTTTAAATGTTGCCTCAAGTGCCGGACTTCTCCCTGGCGGTCCTTATATGGCAACTTACTATGCAACAAAAGCATATGTTACAAGTTTTACAAGTGCGATTTATGAAGAACTGAAAGATATGAAGAGTAATGTTCACATAAGTGCATTATGTCCCGGACCTGTTGACACCAATTTTAATGAGACAGCAAATGTTATTTTTGCCCTTAAAGGTATCAGTGCCGAATATTGTGCAGCTTATGCATTAATTAAAATGTTTAAGAAAACTCTTATTATCATTCCGACATTTAAAATGAAAGCAGCAATCCTTAGTGCAAAATTATCACCACGGAAAGCCGCTCTTGCAATCACAAAGCATCAACAGCGTAAAAAACTGTAGATTTCTTATATGTATAATTTTAATAACTTATTCACCCCTCAGGCTCTGGGCTGTTTCGCTTATTTTCCTGAGGCGGTGGTTTACACCTGATTTTCCTACGGGCGGATCTAAAAGCTCACCTATATCTTTTAAATTCATATCCGGATTATCAAGACGCAGTCTGGCAACATCGCGAAGCGTCGGTTTCAAATAATCGAGTCCGACTGTATCTCTTATATATTCTATATCTCTTATCTGTTTTACAGCCGCTTCAATCGTTTTATTAAGATTGGCTGTCTCACAGTTTACTTTTCTGTTTACATCATTTCTCATGCCTTTGAGTATCATTACATTATAAAGATTCATCTGCGATACATAAGCACCGCACACATTAAGGCAATCCGTTATATGACTGCCCTCCTTTATGTATACAATATAATTTTTCTTTCTTGCTGTAATTTTGGCATCAAGATTAAAAAATGTCATCATTGACTGAAGCTGTAATGCATCGTCGTTGCTGTCACATACAACTTCAAAATGATAAAATTTATTCGGATCGCTTATCGAGCCTGCTGTGAGAAATGCCCCCTTTATAAATGCTCTCTTGCAGCAATCTTTCTGAACAATCAGAGGGTCTGCAAATACTCTCTTTGCATCATTAAGATTATCATCAGTCAGCCATTTTAAAGTCATAAGTATATGTTTTACATACTTTTCGTCTCTTATTATAAGCTGCAAGCCGTCTTTTATAATTTCATTTTCCGTAATTCCGAAAATCTTTGCGGCTAGTTCTGTAAATACTGCAGCAACCGTTTCATTTTCAGTTACAAAAACTATTGTATATTTTTTATTTGTGTCGGTATGTATATGTCCGCAAAACGCCATCATGGCTGCAAATTCAGCAATCTGACAATGTTTTGCTGTATCTGTTTTCGTCTTTAATTCTTCTTTTACTTCTGATGAAAATGACATAATTCTCCTTACAATTTTCTCTTTGCGTCTTTATCTATATCACGATGTTCAACTTTACAGCCGTACTCTGTCTTTTTAAGCCTGTCCGCTATCGCATTGGCAAGTGTCACTGAACGATGCTTGCCGCCTGTACATCCTATTGCTATAACAAGGCTGTTTTTTCCTTCCTGCACATATTCCGGCAGAAGAAAATCAAATAAATCCATAATTTTATCAAGAAAAATATGTGCTGCACCAAAGCCCATAACGTAATCCTGAATAGGTTTATCATTACCTGTAAGTTTTTTTAATTCTTCTATATAATACGGATTTGGCAGAAATCTCACATCAAATACAAGGTCAGCATCTGCCGGAATTCCATATTTAAATCCAAATGAAAGAACTGTGACAAACAGATTATTATAATGTCCGTTCTCTACAAATATTTTTTCAAGTTCCTGTTTTAATTCTCTTGTAAGCATATGGCTTGTATCTAGAATATAGTCTGCATGCTCTTTTAAGAAACTCATCTGTTTTCTTTCTTCTTCAATAGCATGGTCAACCCTGTCATCTTTGGCTAACGGATGTGTACGTCTTGTCTCTTTGTATCGTTTAACCAGAACTTCATCACTTGAATCAAGATATAATATTTTATAATTGTAATGTCTCTGCGAAAGCTCCTTTAACATATCGTCAAGCTCGTTTAAAGCATCTCCGCTTCTTATATCAACGCCAAGTGCAACATTGCAATATTCTTTTTTCTGTCCTCTTGCAAGTTCAATAAACTTAGGTATAAGTTCAATAGGCATATTATCCACGCAATAATATCCTTCGTCTTCAAATACATTAAGTGCTGTTGATTTACCTGCACCGGACATTCCTGTAACTATTACTATCTTCATTTCTTATTCCTCAAAACCAAGCTTTTTCACTTCTAATTCAAGTTTTACACCATTGAGTTCATATATTTTTTCTGATACTTCATCTGTAAGCTTTATAACATCTGCAGCTGTGGCATTGCCCTTGTTTACAACAAAACCGGCATGTTTTTCTGACACACATGCTCCGCCGCATGTAAATCCTTTAAGTCCTGCATCAGATATCAGCTTTCCAGCAAAATATCCTTCCGGTCTTTTGAATGTGCTTCCTGCACTTGGATATTCAAGCGGCTGTTTTTCTTTTCTGCTTGCGGCAATCTCTGCCATACGGCTGCGGATTTCTGTCTGGTTTCCCGGATGGAGTGCTATAACCACATCTATGACTATGTCCTTTCCCGGACGCAGGACACTTGTTCTGTAACCAAATTCAAGTTCCTTATTATCAAGCTTTCTTATATTGCCATCTTCATCCATAATTGATGCCGAAACAACAATGTCTTTCATTTCTCCGCCATATGCACCGGCATTCATCATTATACCGCCACCGATACTTCCCGGAATTCCGCTTGCAAATTCCATTCCTGAAAGGCTGTATCCTGCCACAATCGACGCAAGCTTTATAATGCTCATTCCTGACTGGACACGGATGTATACAACATCAGCTTTGTCAACTGCACATTCACAGTTGTCATGTAAAATCTCATATCCGGCAAATCTGCTGTAAAGCTGTATTATGACGCCCCTGTAACCAGCGTCGCTTACAAGCAGATTACTTCCATTTCCAACCACATAATATGGAACTTCTGCTTTTTTAAGGTATATTACAGTATCATGAATCTGTGCTGCATTTACAGGCGTAACAAACAAATCTGCATCTCCGCCAATTCTGAATGTTGTATGGTTTTTCATCGGCTCAGACTTTTTTACATTGTCCTCTCCGAGAATTTTTATTAAATCTGAATATAAAATGTCATTATTACTGTTCACTCTGACTCCATTCTCCCACTATTGCAATGCCAGCTTTGCAGCACCATATATTCCAGCATCATTAAGAAGCGTTGCTTTTACTATAGCTGTATCAGCACTCGGATGAAATGCCTGCTTTTTATAATATTTTTTTATTTTATCAATAAAATAATCACCAGCTGCAGATACTCCACCGCCTATTACAAAACATTCAGGGTCAACAATTGCCGCAGCACATGCCAGTCCTTTACCAATGTAGCTGCATACTTTTTCTATTACTTCTTCCATATCTTTATCACCGGCTTTTGCACGGTCAAATACTTCTTTTGCATTTTTTGTACCTGCAAGCCTTGCAATTCCGGTTGCTGATGCAACCTGTTCAAGACAGCCCGTCTTTCCGCAGTTGCATGCAAAATCAAGGCCGTCGACTAATGGCATATGCCCTATTTCTGCCGCAGCACCATTAAATCCGTTAATCGGTTTTCCGTCTAATATGAGACCACCTCCAACGCCCGTTCCTATTGTGACCATCATTATGCTTGAATATTCTTTACCACTGCCCTTCCAATATTCGCCGAGTGCTGCAACATTGGCATCATTGCCGGCTTTTATCTTTTCTTTTGGAAATATCAGAAGCTCTGACAGTTTATTTGGCACATTTACTACATCCCATCCGAGATTGACGCATTTATTAACTGTTCCGTCATCTCTCACCGCTCCGGGAACGCCTATTCCTATTCCGGCTATATCCGTAAATTTCTTTTTATGCATTGCAAGTGTCATTTTTATATATTCTGCAATATCCGGTAAAATGTTTTCACCGGAATTTTCTTTTCTTGTCGGCAGCTCTTCTTTTTCAATAAGTTCTCCGTTATCCGAAAAAAAACCACATTTAATTGTTGTTCCTCCAACATCTATGCCAAATACTACTTTATTCATCATCGTCATCTCCCCTCATGAGATTCTCCTGAACTCTTCTGTACAATTCCTTAGCTGCATTGTAACCCATCTTCTTCTGTCTGTGATTTACAGCTGCTGCTTCAACAATAACTGCAAGATTACGTCCAGGACGGATTGGAAGTGAATGGCAGACTACCTTATTTCCAAGATATTCTGTATATTCCTCTTCAAGACCAAGTCTGTCATATTCCCTGTCTTTATTCCAGTCTTCAAGCTTCATTACCATATCTATCTGCTGTGTCTCTTTGATGCTCTCAACACCAAAAAGTGTCTTGACATCGATTATTCCGATACCTCTTAACTCAATAAAATACTTAGTAACGCCGGGTGCCGTTCCTATAAGTGTCTCATCACTTACCTTTCTTATCTCAACAGCGTCATCCGTTACAAGACGATGTCCACGCTTTATAAGTTCAAGTGCTGCCTCGCTTTTACCGATACCACTCTCACCTGTTATAAGTACACCTGTACCATAAACGTCAACAAGTACACCATGTATTACTATGCATGGTGCAAGCTGTACATTAAGCCATCTGATAACTTCTGCCATAAATGCCGATGTGGCAGCTTTTGACTTCAATATCGGTATTTTATATTTTGTTGCAAGTTCGATAACTTTTGCTTCCGGTTCTAAATCCCTGCAAAAAACAAGGCATGGAATATTGCTTGACAGAAGCTGCATATATCTTTCGTATCTGTCTGTCTCCGAAAGACTTGAAAGATAAGAATATTCTACATTTCCAATAATCTGTATTCTATCATTATCGAACTGGTTATAAAATCCAGTAAGCTGTAATGCAGGTCTGTTTACTTCCGGAATATGAAGCCATATCCCTGATGTATCAACATCCGGTGTAAGATTTGTAAGCTGCATTTTGTCTATAACTTTTGAAAGCTTTACTCTTTCTGTTCCGTTCATAAAATCCTCCTTGTTTTTGCGGAGCAAAAATCCGAATCCTTTGATGAGGAGAGGATTTAGCCTCCATGTTTTCCGAAGTTCTTTTATAATTATATCACATTTATATGCTAATGAAAATATTTGTAGATATTTACTGCGACCGTTTCTGTTATTCCATCCGCTCTGCAAAGTTCTTCAACACTGGCATTACGGATTTTATCTATATCCTGGAAATGCTTCATGAGTGCTTTACGCCGTACAGGTCCGACACCCTCTATTGCATCAAGCACTGATGATACCTGTGCCTTGCTCCTGAGACTCCTGTGATATTCTATCGCAAATCTGTGTGCTTCATCCTGAACTCTCGTAATAAGTTTAAATCCTTCACTGTGCGTATCAATCGGTATCTCGACATTATTGTAATAAAGTCCTCTCGTATTGTGGTGGTCGTCTTTAACCATTCCACATACAGGAATTTTAAGTCCAAGCTGGTCAAGTACCTCAAGTGCAATATTTACCTGTCCACGACCGCCATCCATCATAATAAGGTCAGGATATATATCAAATCCGGATGAACCTTCTATCGCACGTTTGAACCGCCTTGTAAGCACTTCTCTCATGCTCTTGTAATCGTCAGGTCCTTTTACAGTCTTTATCTTAAATTTTCTGTAGTCATTTTTCTTTGGCTTTCCGTCCTCAAATACAACCATTGAACCTACTGATTCAATACCATTTGTATTGGAAATATCATATGCTTCGGCTCTCCTGATATTTGGAATATTAAGCCATCCGGCAATTTCTTCCATTGCACCTGTCGTTCTTTGCTGTTCCCGCTTGATTTTCTCACCGTCCTGAATCAGTACCATGCGTGCATTCTTGTATGCAAGTTCAACAAGTTTTTCTTTATCACCTTTTTTCGGTGTCACAACAGAAACTTTTCTCTTTTTAATCTTAGAAAGCCAGTCTGCGATTATGTCAGAATCGTCTATCTCTTCCTGTATCATTATAACATTAGGAATATAAGGCGTTCCTCCATAATACTGCTTCATAAACTGGGAAATTATCTCACTCTTTCCGTCTCCTTCTGCAACTGACATGTGGAAATGGTCGCGGCCAAGCAGTTTTCCTTCCCTTATAAAGAATACCTGTACAACTGCATCCGTCCCGTCTGAAGCACATGCTATAACATCCCTGTCAGCACTGTCATCAGCTGTAATTTTCTGTTTCTGGGCAACCTGTTTTACGCTTGCAATCAAATCCCTGTACTTTGCTGCTTCTTCATATTCCATCTTTTCAGATGCTTCCATCATCTGCGATGTGAGTCCGTCTATAATTTTTTTGTAACTGCCACCAAGAAAATCAATAACTTCATCTATTGATTTTTTATAATCTTCCTGCGAAATATATCCCTGACATGGTGCCGAACACTGCCCTATATGGTAATTAAGACACGGACGCTCTTTTCCTATATCGCGTGGAAGAACCCTGTTGCATGTTCTTATTTTATAAAGCTTACAAAGCAGCTCTATTGTATCTTTTACTGCTCCGGCGGACGTATATGGTCCAAAATATCTTCCTGTTCCGTGTTTCATTTTTCTTGAAAATATAACTCTGGGATACGCCTCATGCACGGACACTTTTATAAAAGGATACGTCTTATCATCCTTTAACATAGTGTTATACTTTGGGCTGTGCTCCTTTATCAGATTGCACTCCAGCACCAATGCCTCAAGTTCTGAATCTGTTATTATATATTCAAAATAATCAACATTCGACACCATTCTTTTTATTTTTGCCGTATGTTTTGTACTTGCACGAAAATACTGCCTTACACGGTTTTTAAGATTAACCGCTTTTCCTACATATATAATCGTGCCAATTTTATCATGCATTATATAAACTCCCGGCTTATCAGGAAGTTTTTTAAGTTCCTCTTCAAGATTAAACATAAAATCAGCCTCATTTCCTGTTTAAACGCCGCACAATTTATTTACATGCATATTATGTATTTTAAAACGAATCTCCTTAGCGGATTCATCTTTGCAAACAGACTTTCACGAAGCTTTCTTATCTGACTGCATACATATTCGTTATTATCATTGTCTATGCCATCATTTTTTCTATAATTGACCATGAGCACGTAATCTATAATCATTTTTATATTATTAATTCTGAATATGTCATCACTTTCCTCAAGGACTTCCGCATATTCTTCATAATCCATGTTAAATCTATTATATCCACAGCGGGCAAGAAGATTTTCCAATGAATTAAACAATGCAGTTACGTCTGATGACTCCAGCATGTTATCTACACGCTTTTTCTTTTTTGCACAGCGTACTATAAATATTATAACAAATAAAATGGCTGCTGCAATCAATATTATTTTCCACAAAAATCCGAAAACTGCGGTGACTTTTCCACCTGCTATTGTATTATTTCCACTCTCCTCTGTGGAAATGTCTCCTGCGGGTGCTGTATCCTGATTATTTTCTTCTATATCCTGTTCATCAGGTGAAGATGTGTTCTCCTGTTCATCAGATGATGTTTCCTGCTCCTGTGGCTGTTCCTGCGAAACATTTTCTTCATTTTGTGAAGATGGTGTAACATCAACCGTTATCCAGCCATATCCATCAAGATATGCTTCGACCCACGCATGGGCATCTGAACTTTTTACATCTACAACCGATTCAGTGATAATAGATTTATTTTGCTGTAATGTATTTACCGTATTAACTGTATCTGCCGCTGCTATCCTGTCTGCCGGAATTCTGTAACCCTCTACATATCTTGCCGGAATATTAACAGACCTTAATAATATAACGGCACTTGATGCAAAATATGTGCAGTACCCTTCCCTGCTATCCATAAGAAAATATTCAACCGCATCTCTTCCGTCCGGAACACTTCCCGGAGAAAGTGTGTATCTGTAATTTTTACTAAAATAATCTTTCAGCTTCTGGATAGAATTCAGCCGTTCCTGTGTACTTGCATTTTTAGGCCTATAAGTATAGAACGTATTTAAATCTGATAATGAAAATCCCTGAATGCTGGAAGCTCCACCGCTCTTGTGTGCAGTATCATTCAGAAGTTCCATATCAGTCATAATATGTGTGCTGAATCCATATGGTAAATCTGTCTTTTCCTGCATAATATTGACAAGTTTTGATATATAAGATGTATCAATATCAATATATGTTAAATTTTGTGGTATATTCTTATCTCCACTTGTTCTTGTCATCTGGTATATTTTTGTGCTTCGCTCAAAATCCCCTGTTCCATCATCTATATAATCTTTTAAAACATCACTGGCAAGTGCTTCTTCTATCATATCAAGTCTTTTCTGGTCCGCACCTTCTATCACATTTAAAGCCCGTGTCCATTTATTTCCGCCATAATAATAATTATAGCTTGTATATGTTGGAATATATAAATCTTTCCCTGTATTAAGTGTTGTTATTCTCGCAACCGTGTCTGATTTTATCTGGACAGAATCCGCCTCACCTATAACACCATCATTTGTAAGCCCCGTTACTGTTACACCACTATCATCATTGTTTTCATTTTTGCCACCGTCAGCATTTCCAGCCACAATTCCGTCAAAAAGCCCATTGACAGACTCGTCCATATCTTTGCCCCATTCAATGAAAATCGGTGGTCTTTTATAATCTTTATTCACAACATCAGTCACAATAAGCACTGTTCCAACCAACGCACATATCATGAATATCACTGCCGGCTTTTTTATGTCACGTTTCTTTCTCTCTAATGCTGCAACACAAAATACATATGTAATACATATCACACATACAAACGCAGACGGAATTACAGAATATGCTATAAACAGACTCATTGCCGGAAGAATTTCTACAATTGCAACAAGCATGCTTCTTACGTATACTACAGTAAGACTTATAATGTATGTCATAATAAGCACACAAAGAAATATTGCCAGTGATTCCTGTCCCTGTGCCGCAATATATGCTTTACTGTCAGATGATGAAACCACTCCCTGAATATCCGCATATGACTTCCCACTTCTGAAAAATGTCTCCATCTGGTTTGCAATATGAACAAATCCACTGATTATCATGCTATGTGCAACCACAAAAAACAACAATACTACCAGTCCATACACGATACTGAATTTTTTTCTTATTTTGGGCAGACTTATACATATAACAACAACACATGTAATAACTGCCTCATATATATACACTCCTGCCGAATCTGCATATAAAGCATTTCCGGTAAACATGGCACCTGTTATTCCGAACATACCTGTCATGGCAATTGCCACACACATTAATATTTCCTTTATAATGTCACTTGTATCTGCCTGTAAATCATTCATGTTAATCTGCCCCATCTTTAATATTAAAAATCCTGTCAAGATTATCCTTTTCCACATTTATAATATCATAAATATCGCTTTCGTAATCCTGCATAGTAATAAGAACCGGATACTGTCCCAGATTAATACTGTTTTGCATAATAATATAATTAAGATGCATCAAAGAATCCGTCTCACACTTTATGCACATAACTTCAAGCAGTGCTTTTTCGAGTCCTGCTTCATCATCAAAATCAAATGATGTTATATCATATTCCAATCCATCCCATACAACAAAACGTGCCGATATTCCATCCTCAAGATATGCAAGTCCAAGCAGATATGCTGCCTCGTAAATCAAATCCAGCTTATCCCTGAATTTATCTGTCTTTACTTTCGTAAGGTCAACAATAATCGTATTTCTCTTTTCTACCTCTTCACCATATTGACGCACTATAAAATCATCAGAATTCATACTCAGCTTCCAGTGAATTTTGTTGACACTGTCTCCGTCAGCAAACTCTCTTAAATCAAGCACTTCTGTATTATCTGTTTCCTCAAATGATAATACAAACTCATCCTCTTCATTCTGATAATCAACAGCCCGAAAACTTCCATCCTTTTTCTGTGGAAAAACAATTGCCTTTCTGATACAGTTATAATCATATGTAGTTGAAAAAAAACGGATATAATCAGTAACCTTCAATTCCGTAAAATATATGTTTACTATTCCTATATGCTTTGGTTTAAAATCAAGACTGCATTCCCTCATGCTGCCACTGCCCGTTTCAACTTCTGCCTGCTTTGTATCCCCGTCATTGGAATATCTTATCTGTGCTTTGAGCACACCTTCTGGCGGTCCAAATAATGAATTGCCACCTGCAATAATTCTGACATCGATATTGTCACCGACAGACACTATACTATTATTAATCTTTACAAATATCTTCATTCCATGTTTTGAAATACTAAAAATTATATATGAAAATAACGGTATGACAATCACCATTACCAACATAACCATAAATTCAAAATTAACATAAAGGCAGTTAAGAATTACTATTCCAATTACACTAAGAATATATAATATTACTCTTTTTTTCACAATATTCCTCTCGTACCAATCTTAGGAACATCTACACTTCTGCAAATGCTGTCTATTACACTTTCCTCTGTTATATGACCACGTTTCAGACTTCTATTTAAAATAATTCTGTGTGCCATCGTATCATTCAGCACAAACTGTATATCTGATGGAAGTACATAATCATGCCCACGTAAAAAAGCTTCTGCTTTTGCCATATTAATAATCGAAATACTTCCTCTCGGACTTATTCCCTGCAAAATATCCTCTGAATCACGCGTTTTAGCTACAATTTTTGCAACATATTCATATATGCTGTCATCGACATATACCTCATCTACTATATCTCTCATAGCCATAAAATCCTGTGCATTTATAACATTTTTCGATAAAACCCTGTTTGATAAACCACCGGTTTTACTCTTCATTATGCTCACTTCATCTTCAACTGACGGATATCCCATGGTAACTCTTATCATAAATCTGTCCATCTGCGATTCCGGCAGTTTCTGTGTTCCCACCGAACCAAACGGATTCTGTGTGGCAATAACCATAAATGGCTCAGGAAGTGCATATGTAACCCCATCAACACTTACCTTTCCTTCTTCCATAACCTGGAGAAGAGCGGACTGGGTCTTGGGAGATGTTCTGTTAATCTCATCTGCAAGCAGGATATTACAGTCTGCTGCCCCTGCCTTGTACTCAAACTTATTAGTTGCACGGTTATACATATTAAAGCCCACTATATCTGATGGCATTACATCAGGCGTAAACTGTACCCTGTTACATTTAAGCCCCAGTGTTTCTGCAAATGCAAGTGCCATAGTTGTTTTTCCAACTCCCGGAATATCCTCTATGAGAACATGTCCTCTTGCAAGAATTGCCATCATTATCTTACAGATAACCTCATCCTTGCCCACAACACTCTTTTTTATCTCCATCAATACGTTTTTTGCCATATTTAAGTAATATGTATTATCTGTCATATATATCTCCCCTGTTAATGTATATTAAAATATGCATTATTAAACTTAATACCTTTTTCTCTAAATTCATCCAGATCAATAGAAACCTGAACCGGTGATTCTACTTCATATTCTGAGCTTCCACCGGCTTTCTGTGTCTGCCTGCCATTGACAGTTATAACCATTTCATAATCTTTTATATACCAGTTATTATCACTTATAATCTTTTTCATATTATAATGTGTATATGTATTAGTCTGGTCATCTAAATATTCTATCTGAGATGCACCGGCATTCATTACACGCTCTGATATATAATTCATCGCCTCGTCATAATTTTCAAAAATATCTTCGTATGTAAGAATTTTGTCATTTTCAACATCAAAATTATAACCATACACCTGTGTAATTCTCTTCCTTGTAAAGCCTTTAGCAATAAATGATTCTGCTGATTCTACATACTTATCAGAAAATGATAATACTGTATCCTGAGCTGCTTCACAAACCGAATATGTCGATGTATAACTTATATTTACCGGATTCTCAATATGATTTTCGCTCATATCAATATCACTATATTTTTCCATTGCTTTAAGCTGACATGTATCTGCAATCGTCTGATATAAACTGTCTGCCGAATTAAGGGAAATTTTATTATGATAAATCTTAGGATATACAACGGAAAGCTGTGCAGCTATTGTACTGTTATCAGAACCAAGTATACAGCTTGTCTGTTTCTGATACTTCAGGTAATCCTGCTTATTTATAGCAACCTCATCGCTTGTATACTGGCTGTCTGCTTTTAATGCTCCTTCGTTTTTATCTGACTGCATATCTGCAGCTGCATTATCCATATATTCACTTTCCCGTGTTCCTCCCGGTGCTAATGCTTTCTGCTTCTTTGATACTATTCCTGTTGCTGCCCCATGTACTGCTGTCACAACAATAACCGCAGCTGCCGCCGCTGCTGCAGCTTTTACTACTTTGAAAGCTGTTCTGGTATATGAATGTTTCCTGCTTACAGGCTTTATCTCTGTGAACATCTGACTATCCTGCTGCTCGTCAAACATTCCTGAACGGTCAATAATTGTGCATATCTGCTGCTGAATTACCTTTTTATCAGGATATTTCACTTTATTCATAACCTTCCAACTCCTTTCTGATTAGTTTTACCGTCTTGTAATACCTTGCTTTTACTGCACCCTGATTCATTCCCATCATCTGGGCAATCTGCGTAAATGAATGTTCTTCATACGCCCTCATCATAAATATGCGTTCCGAGACTTCATCTTGTTTTTTCAGAATCTGCATTACCTTTTCCTTTGTCATACTGTTAATTGCATTATCTTCAATGCAGTCAGATGATGGCTCATCATAATCTTCAAGCACTTCTGTCATAATTGATTCATGATTGTACCTGCTTCGCCGGTAATCTATAACTTTATTTTGTGCTATCCTTATTATCCATGTTTTAAATGATGCTTTTGATGCATCAAATTGTGATAATGCCCTGAGTATTGATATAAATGTCTCCTGTGTAAGATCAAGTGACAATTCTTCATCAGATGTCTTTATGTAAATCTCCCTGTAGACAGTCTTATAATACCTGTCAATTAATATTTCTGCCGCCCTTTTATCATCCTCATCCAAAATCTGTCTTATAAGATATTGGTCTGTCTCAAAGACTTTGGATACCAGCTGTCTGGCAGAAAACTTTTTCTGCGTTAATTCCCCTGTGGTGTCCATAGTTCTCCTCCCTTATATATATTTATACGCACTACACTCTTAAACCGCCGCAAATAAATTGTATTTTATCAGATACATCTCATTTTAATTTACTGTTTTTCACGCAATGTTTTTATCATTATAAAATATATTTCATATTATGTCAAAATAAATATGATGCAATATTCATAGCTGAAATACGCACCGCATCTCTTCCGATTATATAAAAAACTGCCGGTTGTTTTTACACAACCGGCAGTTTTAATTATATTAATGGATAATTTAAAAATCAACTTCTGTATCATAGTAGCAGCACTTGAGAAGTTTCTCCATCTCTTCCTGACTAGGCTGACGAGGATTAGAACCTGTACAGGCATCAAGAATAGCATTAGCTGCAATATCGTGAAGTTTTTCAAGGAATTCGTCTTCTGGAACAATACCATTTTCTGCCGGAAGACCACCCTCACCATAATGTTTGATGCAATGAGGAATATTAAGTTCATCATTCATCTTTCTTAACATTTCAATAAGATTATCAATCTTTTCTTCTGTTGTATTACCACCAAGTCCAAGGAAATCAGCTATGTATGCATATCTTGCAGCTGCCGTTGCATCCTTTGAATTGTACTTGATTACCTTTGGAAGATACATAGCATTAGCTGCACCATGAATTATATGACCGCCTTCAAATGCTGCACCTGTCTTGTGAGCCATTGAATGAACAATACCAAGAAGTGCATTAGAGAATGCCATACCTGCAAGACATTGTGCATTATGCATTGCATCTCTTGCTTCCATATCTCCGTTATATGATTTTACAAGATTATCTCTTATCATCATAATAGCATGAAGTGCAAGAGGATCTGTAAAATCACAATTAGCTGTTGAAACATATGCCTCAATACCATGAGTCATTGCATCCATACCTGTATGAGCCACGAGTTTGACAGGCATTGTCTCTGCAAGTTCAGGGTCAACAATTGCAACATCAGGAGTAATCTCAAAGTCTGCAATTGGATACTTAATACCCTTATGATAATCTGTAATAATTGAGAATGCTGTTACTTCTGTTGCTGTACCTGATGTAGATGATACTGCACAAAAATGAGCTTTTCTTCTAAGCTGTGGAAGACCAAATACCTTGCACATATCTTCAAATGTTGTATCCGGATATTCGTACTTTATCCACATTGCCTTAGCTGCATCAATAGGAGAACCACCACCGATAGCTACAATCCAGTCAGGTTCAAACTCAGTCATAACCTGAGCACCTTTCATAACAGTCTCTACAGATGGGTCTGATTCAATGCCTTCAAAAAGCTTTACTTCCATTCCAGCTTCTTTAAGATAATCTTCTGCTCTCTGAAGAAATCCGTTACGCTTCATTGAGCCGCCACCGACACAGATAATTGCCTTTTTGCCCTGGAGTGTCTTCAATGCCTCCAAAGAACCTTTTCCATGATAAATGTCTCTTGGTAAAGTAAATCTAGCCATAATAAAATACCTCCAAAATTATAATAAGAGCATTGATTGTTAAATCTCTGACAATCTATGCTCTTATTATATATCTCTATTTATTCAATTTCAAGGTATTTTTGTCTAAATTTTATTAACAATTGTAAATAATTTATTAACATTTTTTAACAAATTCAATCAGATTACATTACATCTTTTACTGCTGCTGCAACATTTTCTGCAGTAAAGCCAAACTTCTTGAAAAGTTCGTTTGCAGGACCTGAAGCTCCAAAGCCTTTCATTGAAACGACTTTACCATCAAGGCCTACATATCTGTACCAGCCAAAATCAGAAAGTGCTTCAACAGCAACTCTCTTACGGCAGCTTAATGGAAGAACTGAATTCTTGTATTCGTCAGACTGTTCCTCAAATAATTCCATACTTGGCATGCTGACAACTCTTACATCAATACCATCACCGGCAAGAAGTTTCTTAGCTTCTATTGCAAGTGAAACTTCTGAACCGCTTGCTATTATAATTGCATCAGGTTCAGCTTTTGTGCTGTTATCAATGATATAGCCACCCTTTAAAGCTTCCTTTGAAGATCCTTCAATCTGTGGAAGATTCTGTCTTGTGAGCACAAGTCCTGTAGGTGTACTCTCTGATTTTATGGCATACATCCATGCTGCCGCTGTCTCTGTTCTGTCACATGGACGGAAAACAGTAAAGTTTGGAAGTGAACGGAATGCAGCAAGCTGCTCTATTGGTTCATGCGTAGGACCATCTTCGCCGACACCGATACTGTCATGTGTGAAAATATATGTTACAGGCAGTTTCATAAGTGATGAAAGTCTTGCCATCGGTTTTGTATAATCACTGAATACGAAGAATGTTGCTGCAAATGGTCTTAATCCTCCGTGAAGTGCTATACCGTTAGTGATAGCTGTCATGGCCTGCTCTCTTACTCCAAAGTGGAAATTGCTTCCTGCGTAATTTTCCTTAGAAAAATCGCCTGCATCCTTCATGTTTGTCTTATTAGATGGTGCAAGGTCAGCAGAACCGCCTACGAGGTTAGGCATATGCTGCTTAATAAGGTTAAGAAGTGCTCCTGACGTGCTTCTTGTAGCTTCTGCTTTTTCAGGCTTAACCCAGTATTCTTCTGACTCGAATAAATCTGTAAGATCATATCCGTTGTAATATTTATCCCACTTTTCTTTCATTTCAGGGAACTTCTCACAATATTCATCAAAAAGTTTATTCCACTTATCTTCTGCCGCACCACGCTCCTGTGCTATCTTCTTATAGTTATCATAAACTTCCTGTGGAACTTCAAAATCGCCCTTACATGGCCATCCGATATTTTCCTTTAATGCGGCAACATTTTCTTCTCCGAGAGGCTCGCCGTGAGCACTTGCCTTACCCTGCTTCGCCGGACATCCAAATCCGATAAGAGTATCAATCTTAATAAGTGAAGGTCTCTCTTTATCAGCTTTCGCCTCTTCAATAGCTGCTCCGATTGCCGCGAGGTCATTGCCATCTTTAACTTCTATTGTCTGGAAACCAAAAGCTTCAAAACGCTTCATTACATCTTCTGTAAATGCAATATCTGTGCTTCCCTCAATTGAAATATTATTTGAATCATATAAAACAATAAGCTTGTTAAGTCCAAGAGTTCCTGCAAGAGAAAAACATTCTGATGAAATACCCTCCATCATACAGCCGTCGCCACCCAGTACATATGTGTAGTGGTCAACAACCGGATATCCCTCTTTATTGAATACAGCAGAAAGATGTGCCTCTGCCATTGCCATACCTACTGCCATTGCCATACCCTGTCCAAGAGGACCTGTTGTAGCTTCAATTCCTACAGTATGACCATATTCAGGATGTCCTGGTGTAAGCGAATCAAGCTGTCTGAAATTCTTGATATCATCTATTGAAAGATTACCATATCCAAATAAATGTAAAAGTGAATATAACAGCATTGAGCCGTGTCCGCCTGACAGGATAAATCTGTCTCTGTTTTCCCATTTTGGATTAGCTGGATTGTGGTTCATGTGTCTGCTCCATAATTCATATGCGGCAGGTGCTGCTCCAAGAGGAAGTCCCGGATGACCTGATTTTGCTTTCTGAATCGCATCCGCAGATAAAACTCTTATCGCGTTTACTGACATTTCATCAATATTATTCATATTCTCTCTCCTTAAATTAAATAATTTTTATTTTCAATCTTTAAAATCGGCATCTGTAAGGAAGAAAATATCTCCCTTTTCACCACGTTTTTTCTTAATTCCGCCAAAGAACTTTCTTGAAGCACGTTTTTCTGAATGTGCTATCGCTTTGTTGATAATCTCCTTGATATCATCAAGACGGATATTGTCTGTCACACTGTGAAGCTTATCAATCTTTAAGTACAATTCAAGAAGTGCATCATCATCAACTTCATATTGACGTTTACGTGCAAATTTTCTTGCCATTTCTACAAGTTCATTAACAGTATACTGCTTTAATATAATTCTATGGTTAAACTGCTTTGTCAAATCCGGATTGAAGTTTAACAAAACATTCATCTCAGCATCAGAATCCTCAAATATTACTATCATTCTGCCTGTATCCTGCTTAAGGCACTGTGTAATCTCTTCAATACGCTTTGGCTGGATTGAACCGGCACCCTCTACAATAAGAGCAGTTCCTTTAAGCTTTGACATGGCTCTGCTGATTCCTCTGTGATTAATACTGTCACCGGTTGTCTTTGCTATCTTTTTCTGGCGGTCCGGATAAAGATGATTGATTGCTCTTACAATTGTTCTTGCAAGGTCTGTCTTGTCAGAACTTGAATTGCCTGAAATAAGAATATTTCCGCATGATGAAGTATTAGTCTGCATTTCCTTATCCAGTGTCTCAAAATAAGATGCAAGCTGGCTCTCAAGACCAGGCATTTCTCTGTATTTTCTGAATATCTTTGCAAGATCTCCGCTAAGTTTCTTTTCTTCATCTATTTCCTGCTCAATATCATCAACCTGAGGTTCCGGTTCTTTTACTGCTGAAGGCTTAATTTTACGTGTATTTTCTTCAGGCATAAGCTCGCCGATTGGAATCTCTTCTTCTGTATCGTCTGTCTGCTCCATATCAAGCTCCTCACTGACAGCACTCTTTAACATTTCATCTGATATTCTTTCAATCTCTGCTGTATCAAGTGATACGACTGTATCCTTCTGGATATTTTCAGTTATCTGTTCTGCAATATCCGTTTCTTTAGTTGCTGTCTGCTCATTGGCAGCTTCTTCCTGCACATCTCCTGACTGTTCTGCCATACTTCTCATGGCATCTACCGCTTCTTCAAGCTTCACTGTAGCTTTACCGGTTCTTATAGCAAGGTCTGTCTTTGCTGCATGGAGCATCATCTTTTCTCTTGCTTTTAATCTTGCTTCTTCCTCATTAAATTCAGAGCCGTTTGCCTTTGCAATTTCTTTCTGTTCTTCCATAAGACGCTCATATGCAGCACTCTTTTCATCCTTTTCATCAAGCATGCGTTCGAGTTCTTCTTTAGAATATTCTTTAGTATCCCTGTTGCCGTATTTCTGTTCGCGTACTGTTTCCATCCAGTCTGCCAGGCTTAACTGTCCTTCAATCTGCTCATCTTCTTCCGGCTGCACCTCATCCGTAAGATTGTCTGTATTCGTCACCGGATCCGGTCTTAATGCCTGTGTATCTTCGTCAAGAATTGCACTTAAATTCTTTGCAAGCTCTGCCTGAATGTTCTGTGTGTCATAAATATTATTGACATTCGGTACGCTTACAGGCTCAATCTCCATAGCATCTTCACGCTCTTTAATATGTCTTTGTGCCTCTATTCTTTCTTCACGCAGACGTTCTTCTTCATCCTCACGGCTCATTCTGTCATAGCTGTTTTCAATCTTTTTCTTGGCATTAGCTATGAGTTCTTTCAATGATTCCGGCATCTGTCCGGGCTTGTTATCAGATACTGCCGCCGCTGCTTTTCTTGCCATTTTAAATACATCTGTATTATCCGGCTGTTCTTTGTTATCAGCATCATGTTCTTCTTTCATATCTTCGCCTGAAAGATTTTCTGCTGTATCATTATTTTCTGCTGATTCACCCTTTGGTTCATCAGTTTCTTCTATATTTATCTCTATTTCTTCTGTCTGTTCGTCACTTTCTTCTTTTACCGGCTCATCCCATGGCTCTAATGTTGCAGCCATAAGGCTTCCTGCATCAATGCTTTGCATCTGTGGCTTTGCCGGTTCTGCTTTTTTATCATCTGAAGATTCTGCTTCAGTCTCCGGTTTCCCGGCTTCTTTATCATCATCCTCTTTTAATGCCTCTTCAATATCATCCTGACGTATTCTTGCAAGTTCTTTCTGCTGTTCAAACATGATTTCTTTTGTCTTTTCATCATCATGTTTTTTAAGTTTTGCATCATCAAGAATCTTAATCTGCATTGTTGTAAGCGGTGCCCCAAGTCCCTGCTTTAATTCCATTGACTTTTCAACATATATGCCATCCTGAAATAAAAGTGCAAGTTCATCACACGCTTTAATGCACTCGTCTTTTCTTCCTGTCTTTGCATACAGACAAGCAAGCTCATACATGTATTTTTCATCAATCTCATGATTCTTATAGTCTTCAAGAATTTCAACAAGCTCGTTATCTGACGCACCTTCTGCTTTTCTTAAAATATAATAAAGAATGTATCTGCTGACATCATGCTGTGACATACGCTCATATTCTTCATATAACCCATCAGCATCATCAAACTGCTTCAGCTTTATCATAATCTCAGTAAGTTTGTATACAAGCTTTCTGCCTCCAAGATTACGGTTATATGCAAGAATAGCCATATCTCTCGCTTCCTCGTAATCTCCGACTGCTTCCTGCACGTTAATTACTGTTGCAAGTGCATTCCAGTCTTTTACCTTGTGCCAGCTCATCTCTTTTGCAATTGCAGCTGCTTCTTTATAAGATTTTTTTGCTGCAAGCTGCTTAATCTGTTCAATTTTAAGATTCATTTCATATTTATCCACAACAAGACGCCACCTTTACTAATCAATTTTTATGTATTAACACCCTGCAATCCGGGTTATTCTCTAATCGTAATTATGACATATACGCAGTATATCTACACTACATATATGTCATAAGTTTATCACAGCTATTGATTATTGTAAACTTTTTATACGAAAAACTCAAAGCTCGTCTGCTCATAATCCATTCTCGTATATTCCAGCTGGGTCGTGTTTGTCCTGCTGTAATAATCAACGACAACAGTCTGCTGTCTTCCGTCAACAAGTTTTTGTCCAAGTATATAATTAACGTCAAATCTTCCTGTAATTGCCGGTGTTGCACCTCTTGCCGGAACGATAAGCTGTACATGGTTTGTCTTTAAAAGCTTAAAAATCGGTTCCCATATATAAATATCTTTTGCGGCACCGAACGGATTATCAATAAATATTGTTTTTCCAAGAACTGCCGTTTCACTAACTGATGCGTTAACGCTTGCAATATAATTTATTACAGCTATAAGAAACTGTATATAAATTCCCTGTGACTGTCCCGTAGAGCCAACTGCCTCCTCATATCGCAGATACCTGCTCTGGTCCTTGATACGCTCACGTTTATAAAGCTGTACCCTTATTGCATTCATATCAGTTACTATTACAGAAAAAAGACGTTTCCATGTGAGCCTGTTTCTTATATATTTCAATCTTTCTTCCTGTGACGAAATGCTTTCAGACATTGCAATTGTCTCATCTATATATAATGACATCCTGCTCTTATACAGTTCTTCCTTTACATATGGAATAAACAGCCCAATCATCGATATGATTTCATCATCAAGACGTATTGTTGAAAGACCAGGAAGTCTGTCAAGTTCTGTTTTTATATTGCAGCACGTCTGTATACAACGATTTTCAAAGTTGTCTTTTATCTGTTCCATATCTTCAATACCCTTTGAAACACGCTCTTTTTCCAATACTATGTATTCATTCGTCCTGCGAAGCCCGCTGCATAACACCTCAACATCTTTGCAATCAGACGGAATATTTATCGAAGCATTCATTTCTGCCGAAAGCTCATCTGCATCAAATTCCACAAGACGGCGGCAGAATTGTTCTTTCCTGCTCTGAAAATCTTCTCTTCTTTTTTCAATAAGCTTTACAAGCTGTGAATAATCCTTTGAGATTTTCTCATATGAATCTGTCTCAGTCTCAAGAATCTTTAAATCATATGCATTTTCATTCTGCCTGAAAACATTGGCAACTGCTTCCTCATCCGGAATATCCATACCGGCATCTGTCACAATTCTCTCAAGGTCTTTTTCACATATATAATATTTTTTTAAAGCTTTTGCCTGATCTGCTATCTCTTCTTTAATGCGTTGTGTTCTCTCATCAAGCTCTTTTATATAATTCTTATGCTGGCTGATGTAGCTTTCAGGATTTTCACACGAAAGCGGTTCATATTCACCGAATCTTTCTTTTATCTGGCTCACAGCATGTGCAATACTACCCTCAAGACGGTTCATAAGTGCATTCTGTGCATCAAATTCATCTCTGTCAGCTCTCGTCTCCTTCTCTATATCAGCAATCTGCTGTTTTATGTGAAGAAGTTCCTGTGCATCTGAAACAATCGTTTTACCTGTTTCAAAGTCTGATTTTACTGTTTCAAAATCATCACCACGGTATTCAATGGCTTTTTTGCACTTTTCCATTGAAATACGGTAATGTTCCATAAGTGCTTCTTTATCTGCAACGTCAACCATCTCTTTGTCCAATATGTCTTTCAGTCCGAAAAATCTTGACTCAAGCTGCATGTATGTCATACCTGCAAATTCTTTTTCCGGTTTGTCTGATGTATCTATATCCATATCATAAAAATGATTGTAATTTTCTTCCCAGTCTTTTTGTGCAGTCTCAATTTTTTGTTCATATACCGCAAGAGTTTTACTTACATTCTCAAGAATTTCTTTCTTATTGTCAACATCCGTCTGTGAATCTCCAAGTTTTCGTGAAAGATTATCTGCATCAAGAAGTGCCTGTCTCTGCTTTGCATATTCTCCGGCAAGCTGCTCCTTATGTTTTTTTGCAAGTTTTAAAATCTCATAACGGCTGCATTCCTCTGTATATGTCTTTTTTGCTGATTCTGCCTGTGCAGCCGCACTATCACACTGCTTTTTAAGAAGCTGTTCTTCTGCTTTCAGCTTTTCATGATTTTCCCTGCTCTGCGACATATTCTCTGTGAGCCTGCATAAATCATCTGATGCTTTTTCAAACCTTTGCATCTTATTATTTATGACATAACAATAGTCGCCAAGTACAACTTTTCGGCGGTCTTCAATTTTTTCTATTTTATGATTAATATTATCAAGCTCTTCCTGTGCCACCGCAATCTCCGACTCGGTTTTTGCATCATCTTTAAGGAAATCCATATCTTTCATTGCAAATACAACTGTATTTTTATCAATCTGGACTTTTGCATCCAGGACATTATCTTCACTCACAATCGGAACGGTATACGAATCAAGATTAAAGCTGGCAAGTGCCGCATCATTTTTTATTTTATCAAAATTATTTTTTACAATAAAACTGTATTCTACAAACGGAATACGCCTCTTTACATCTGTACGCTGTTTCTCATCAAGCTGTGCAAGCCAGTCAGCACCTTCTTTGACATCATCTTTATATCTTGTAAAAAGATATTCTTTTAACTTTGTTCTGTTCTTTGCATCTAACAAATATTGGTGTTTCTTTGCATTTTCAATAAATGCAGCAAGTCTTTGTGCCTCTTTTTCCGCTTCAAAATACTCGCTGTCAAGGCTGTCACTATACTCCTTTATCTTTATATCAAGTCCTGCCGTATTTTCATCATTATATATTTTTGAGAGCGTATTAAGTTTGTCCTTTGTCTGCTCATACTCTGCCTGTATTTTCTTGACATCTTCGATTTCTTTTTTTATAAATTCAAGTCCGACATCAATTCTTGCAATGTCTGTCTGAGTATCGCCAAGCCGGAGTTTCAAATCATTATATGCCTTATCTTTTTGCTGTATCTCCTGTCTGGCATCTTTAATATTCTCTTCTGATGTTAAAAGCTCTGCCTCGACATTTTCTGCAATAATTATTCCACATTTTTCCATGAGAACCGCCATCTGCTTTTCATCATTTTCAATGCGGCTCTTTAAAAATGAAACGAGACTTTGTGCAGCTGCCTCTTCTTTTGTCAGTGAATCAAACGTTTTCTGTGCTTCTTTATAATTATCCTCCGCAGTCTGCAGCTCTTTTTGCGATTGTTTAAGACTTTCTTTTAATTTTTCCCGCTCATCATTTGACAATTCAAATATTTTTACAGCTATATCATGCAGCTCTGCCGTAATGTCGTCATGCTCACGCATTCTGTTGTCTATCGTCTGTTTTATTTTGTTAAAATCATTTTCATATTTAAGATAATCTGCATAATCATTGACTGATTCAGATTTTCTAAGCAGCTCTTTTCTTTCGGCAAAACGGCTGTCTGCCGCTTCAATCTTTGCACTGTAAACATCAACAAGCTCACGTATTGCATCAAGTGACTTCTGCTCGCTTGCAACCTGTGCCGACTGAATCAGATACTGTTCATTATTAATTTTTTCCTGTATTTTTTCCAAATCGGAACTATTCTGCTCTGATAATGCTTCCCTGTCAGCAATTATAATTTTGCATGCACACAAAAGCCTGTATATCTTTTCCTCAAGTTCCTGCTTTTTTATAAAATTCACTTTGAATGATTCTGCATACTGTGCAAATTTTTCTATTTCTTCAACCTGACTGTTATAATTGCCTATCTGTGAATTCTTTTTTGACAATTCAAGCAGCTTATCTTTAATATCAAGAAGTGTCCTTGCCATCTGACCTTCATCATCAGTCACACCTAACTTATTATTAAATGATTTTTCTATAATCTCTTCAATAAGCAGATCTTCCACAACTTTACGGCTTGTTCTGTAATTGCTCTCAAAATAAGTTCTTACATGTCCTTCTGTTTTATTGATTCCACGTATAATTTCCCACTGGCTCTCATATATTCCGTAATGTGACAGGAAATTCTGATAATCTCCTTTTCTGTCAAATATTTTTACCGACACATTAAAATCATCTTTTTCAAGATTTCTAAGATATTCTTTCAATCCATTGTATGTTATTCTCTCACCGTTACTTGTAAGTGGAAGATTTTTTATATCATTGTCGCCGAATTCCCTGTAGAAAATAGCATAATTAAAATATTCTATACCCGACGAATTGCTCTGTGCACCTGCTTTTCTCGCACAAAATCCTGTTGTCATATATGTATAATTATCTTTTCTGTAACATGGCTCCAGTTTCCATTCCACAAGAGAATGTATGACTGTATTTCCTCCCCCCTGCCTGAAAAGCTTTTCAACCGGCTGCTTCTCATCAAGTGTACAGTTCGGAATTACATTCTGCAAAAGCATGAGCATGAGAAGACTCTTACCACCGCCGTTCGCAAGGTCATAAATCATGCTGCTGCAATTTGGACGCATCATAAAATCATCATACATCTGTGTTCCGAAATTGTACTTTACATTGTTTACCCTGATTCTGTTAATCTGTGGCATCGTTCTTCTCTCCTTTCGATAAAATCTGCGTAAATCTTCCTTTATATTCATCAAAGTAATTCTCTATAAGTGCCCGGAATCTGTTTGTAGGATAATAAAGATTTCCACCAGAATTTTCATCTTCTTTTGTATTATCCACAGAATTTTCCGGTTTTTCCGAATTATCAACAAGCAGCCCCTGATTTACAAGAAAATTAAAAACTATTTTGACAAATCCTGCTTTTGAATTTCTCGCTGCCCTCATCCCCGCCTGAACACTGTCAGATGAGGCTGGAAGTTCCTCCCAGCTTAACGCAATCTGCTTAAAACTGTTTTCCTCTATCTCATCAAGGACTATGCCGTTTCGCTTATCAATTATACCGTTTATGGAATTATCTACATTTTCTATTACATCTTCAATCCGCACATAACTTGTATAATTTGCTGCTGACGTATCACTGTAAAATGATGTGATAGTATTGTAAATAACAAAATATGCAAGATACAATTCTCTGTTCAACTTAACTCCAAGTTCTTTTCTCAACTCTTCGTTAGTATATCCAAACACCGGATTATTCTGGCCTGCACTTACATACAGGCTGTTTTTATACTCATATATGTCAAGATTCATCTTTTTAAGAGTCATCATAACAATGTCATAAACCTGTGCATTTGTGCTGTACTCCTGATACAGTGCTGCATTATCTCCATTTTCACCAACATTTTCGCCATTGATAAGTTTTGACACGATATCTAATGCTCTGTCTAAATTTCTGCTCTCCATAATTTTTCCCTTCCGGTATAAATTTATATTAAATGTTAATTGCTGTAATCTTCTCTATGGAATGTAATGTCGCTCACTTCACATCCGTCCATAAGTTCAAGCATTTTGCCATTCCCCTCATCTATAGAAAAAACAACCGGGGCTTCATTCTCAAAATATTTTTTCAATATATCATCCATAAAACTTTCACTATCCATATCTGCACCGCCGGTTATATGCTTTTTCTTCTGGCACAGATTTACGAAAAATGAAAAATAATCTGCATTTTTAAGAACATTTTCGGAATACATATTTTTCATTGACAGATTAAATTCTTCCAGTGTGAACGCTTCTTTTTTGTGCAGTGCCGAAATAAGATTTTTCATTATAAATACATAATTATCCGCAATTCTTTTCTCTTCCAGTTCATCTTCAAATATGATTTCTTTCTGCTTTTTTACACTTACCTTTTCTATCTCCTGATATCTTGCAGGTCTCATTGTAAGTGCTTCATCTATGGAATTAAGATTAAATGTTTTCTTCGTATTTGGTTTTAAAATTCCGTTTATAAGAGGAATCAGCACCGATGCATCACCATTTTCCGTCATCTTTTTTAAAAGTGATGTGAAATCAACATGGCTTCTTATCTGAGAAAGTTTTGCATGCCTTACAGCATCATCTGTGAGTTTCTGCATATGGGTGCATGCCCCAAGAAGCTGTGCGTGTCTGTTCATTGCAACTTTCAGCTGGTTTTCAAGCTCATATATCTCACTGATTGTCTTATAATATGCTGCATCCGCCTGCCCTCCCGGCGATATTTTTTCAAGTGCCGATTTTATTAAATCACTGTTTTTCTTAAACAGCTTTTCCTCATCATCAAACCAACGCATTCCCGTTTGCACAAAATCACGGTATGCTTCTATTCCGGCAAAAACATCGGATGCAAGCGTATTCATTACATCCTGCTGTACAAGTGCGAGCCTGCTTACCTCTTCATTAATTCTTTCAACAACTTCCGTACCACCTTTGAAATTCTTTGCCTGTATCATTTTTTCAAGCAGAAGCTGCTGCACACTTATCCTGCTCTCATCTTTTATCTCTTTTGTATCAAGATAAAATTCCACAGCATCGGGACTTATCGTATACCACACTATATTGTCCCTTATTGTGCTTTCTATCATCCTTACCCGCGAAATTCTCTTTTTTCTTTCAACCGGGTCAAAATATTCAAAATCAAAAGGGCGGCCGTCATTTTTAATTTTATCAAAAATGTAGCCGCCAATTTCCCTGTTTTCTTCTTCACTTAATAAAAGTCCGAAATCCCTTGAAATGAGTTCATGAAAAAATTCAAGGTATTCAGGGTATGTAACATCTTTTTCATTGAAGTTATTTTCTTCTATAAAAAAGCGTAAAATACCCATAACGATATATCCCATATCAAGTATTTCGTACTTGCCGTCTTTAAACTGTGACAATGAAATCTCTGTGAGTTTAAAAAACGGATAATATTTTTTTAAATTGAGCATTCTCGCCCTGTGTCCGGAGACAATATCGTTTACCATATTTACAGCCATAAATCTGCTCCCATTTTACAATTGTGTACGTCCCTCAAGAGCACGCAGAAGTGTAACTTCATCTATATATTCAAGGTCTCCACCGACAGGAACTCCGCTTGCAATTCTTGTAACCGTAATTCCGGTCGGCTTAATAAGCCTTGAAAGATACATTGCAGTTGTCTCGCCCTCAAGACTTGAATTGGTTGCAATAATAACTTCATTCACATCACCCTCAAGCCTTTTTATAAGCTCTTTAATCTTAATATCGGCTGGTCCGATTCCAAGCATCGGGCTTATTGCACCATGAAGCACATGATATACGCCATTATATTTGCCTGTCTTTTCATATGCTGCCATATCACGCGTATGTTCAACCACCATAATTGTTGAATGGTCACGTGCCTTATTGGCACATATCGGACAAATTTCTTCATCTGTAAGTGTAAAACACTCTTTGCAATATCTCACATTAGCTTTCGCACTTGTGATGGCATTAGTCAGTCCATCTACTTCTTTCTGTGGCATGTTAATAATGTGAAATGCCAGGCGCTGGGCACTTTTAGCTCCAACCCCTGGTAATCTGGACAACTGTTCAATTAATTTGTTAATGTGTCCGCTGTAAATATCCATTAGAAAAGGCCTCCGCCCAATCCTGAAAGACCGCCTGTAATCTTAGACATCTGTGCCTGTGATTCTTCTTCACACTTTCTTAACGCTTCATTTGTTGCAGCCATAATTAAATCTTCAAGCATTTCAACATCATCCGGATCAACTGCTTCAGGGTCAATCTTGACTTTCGTCACTTCACGCTTGCCGCTCACTGTAACTTCTACAACTCCGCCGCCTGATGCCGCAGAGAATTCCTTTGCTTCAAGCTCAGCCTGCTGTGTCTCCATCTGACGCTGCATTCTCTGTGCCTGCTTCATTAAATTATTCATATTGCCCGGCATACCGCCCGGGAATCCGCCTCTTTTTGCCATTAGATGTATTCCTCCTTATCATCTACTTCTATATCCATATTAACAAGTTCTCTTATATCTGTAAATCTGTTTTGAAAATCCTCGTCATCTGCCAGCTTTGTAATTATTATATTTACCTTTATGCCGGTTCTTTCCTCAATAACATCAATAAGACGATTTACTTCCTCTTCTCTTGATATTGCATTATATGCCGATGTGGATTTCACCATTATCTCAAGACTTATGCCGTCTTTTGCAAGAGTAACATGGCATTGTCTTAAAAACGCAACATACATCGGGTCATCAATTGTATTGATTATGCCGTTCCATGATGCTGCAATCTGTCTTACATCATCCGGAAGAGCCTCTATGACACGCTTTTCTACCGGTTTCTGTGATTGTATACCATCAGTTCCACTGATTGATGCACCTGATGACGGAACTGGTGAACTAACTGCAAACGCACCGCTTTCAAGCTCCTTACATGTCTTTTCAAGATTATTTTCAAGAAGTGTGACACGCCCGGCAAGTTCTTCCACGCTGTCATTTTTTTCCATTGACGGCTTGCACATCTTTATTATTGTAACTTCAAGTTTAATACGCTTCTGCGTTGAAAACTTTAACTCATTTGACAAATCAGACAACACTCTTATATACCGCATAAGCGTGCCCTCATCAATTTTTGATGAGTCTGACTTCAACTGTGCAAGGCTGTCTTCTGACACATCTATTATATCAGCAAGTTTCGATTCATCATCCGTCGTTTTTACGAGTAAAAGATTTCTTAAATACCATATGAAATCATTTACAAACTGACCAAGTTCCCTGCCCTGCATTATAAGCTGTTCTATAAGCTGCATGCATCCGGCAGCATCTGACGACATTATAAGTGCAAGCATATTTTCAAACACTGCCGTATCAACCGCTCCCAGAACTTCAAGCACATTTTCATATTTTAAATCCTGTCCCAGATAAAATGCTATACACTGGTCTATAAGGCTTAATGCATCACGCATTGAACCATCTGCAGCTTTTGCAATATATCGTATTGCACGTTCCTCAACATTGATATTCTCAGCTTTCATGAGCTCAGATAATCTGTCGGAAATAGTCTCTATGGAAATCCTGTGAAAATCATATCTTTGACATCTTGATAAGATTGTTATAGGTATTTTGTGTGCTTCCGTTGTTGCAAGTATAAATATAACGTATGACGGAGGCTCTTCAAGTGTTTTTAAAAGTGCATTAAACGCACCTATAGAGAGCATATGGACCTCATCTATTATATATACTTTATACTTACCCTCTGTCGGTGAATACTGTACTTCATCACGAATCTCACGGATATTGTCAACACCATTGTTAGATGCCGCATCTATCTCAATCACATTCATTGATGTTCCTGCCGCAATCGCCTTACATGCCGGACATTCACCGCACGGATTTCCGTCTATGGGATGCTCACAATTTACAGCCTTTGCAAATATCTTAGCTATCGTAGTCTTACCTGTTCCTCTCGTACCACAGAACAGATAAGCATGTCCAATCCTGTCTGATTTAATCTGATTACGTAACGTCGTGACTATATGGTCCTGACCTTTGACATCAGAAAAGGCGGTTGGTCTCCATTTTCTGTATAATGCCTGATATGACACTGGAAACCTCCTTACTAATACTTTTAAGTACACTGCTTATAAACATATTAAAACCGTGCGTCCGGCTTCGAACAATTGTCCACAGACGTTACCGGTACAGTTAGCTCGATCCAGGCACCCTTCCGGCACACAGAAGCTTTCGCTTAATGCTGCTTCATTCCTGACCTGACATGGTTCACGAATTTCTGTTGCGGAAGACCCAGATGTCATCACCACTTATACCGGGCTGCTCCATAAACTATTGCCCTCTGCCGAACATCACCCCTGCTATAGCGGATTGCAGGTACAAGGTGCCGCTACTACCCCGGCTGCACGGTAATTTTAATTATATCTGTAAACGTAACTCATGTCAAGGTTTATGAGGCTTGTAATATTTTTATTATTGGTGTAACATTATCTTAAATTTTGACAATTATTTCACTCAGACAAAGGGGACTGACATGAAACCAGGTAATATTCATACAAATAATACTGATACATCAAAAGCTGATGAAAAATATATGAGTGCAGCTCTTGCACAGGCCGTCAAAGCATACAAAATAAAAGAAGTTCCAATAGGCTGCGTGATTGTCCATGACAACAAAATCATTGCACGTGGCTATAACCGCAGAAACACAGATAAGACCACTCTGGGCCATGCTGAAATAACTGCCATAAGACGTGCCAGCAAAGTTTTAGGCGACTGGCGTCTTGAGGAATGTACTATGTATGTAACTCTCGAACCATGCCAGATGTGTGCCGGTGCAATCGTACAGGCAAGAATTCCCCGCGTAGTCATTGGTTCCATGAATCCAAAGGCAGGATGTGCAGGCTCAATACTTAATATCCTTGAAATGCCTCAATTCAACCACATGTGCAGCGTTACACGCGGTGTTCTTGAAAATGAATGCAGCAGACTTTTAACTGATTTTTTTAAGGAATTACGCAATTCAAAAAAACGTGCGGAAACGGAGACTTTATGAAATTTGAATATCAACAGGACAGTCTTGTGTTAAAGGTATTAGACACAAGTCATACCGGAGAAGTTTTAGATTTTTACAAAAGAAATAAAGACTCATTTGAAAAATATGAGACAGACAAACCATCTAATTTTTATACGTATACATTCATCTATAATCTGTTAAAGGCTGAATATAATGCCTGTATACATGGAAAACATATCCGTTTTTTTCTGTATGACAACAGTGTTTCGGATAAAATTATCGGAAGCGTTTCATTTACTGACATAAAAAGCTCAATGAAAAGCTGCATAATCGGATATAAAATCGACGAAAAATACCGTCGTATGGGCTACGGCAGACGTATGCTTACCATGGCACTTAAAATTATGGTTACAGAATATGGCATGCACAGGATTGAAGCATACATTCTTCCAGGTAATGACGCATCTGTAAATCTTGCCAGAACTATGGGATTTATAAGCGAAGGCAGTGCATACGCATATGCAAAAATCAACAAAGAATGGCGTGACCACCTCCGCTTTACTTATATATCGTAATTATCTCATCAAAACTCCTGATACCAGTATCCAAAATATGGATTTGAAAAATCACTTCTGTGACTCTTTTTGAAATTATCAAAACCAAACATTGATGCCATGAATCTGTCCCTGTTTGAATACATCCCCGGCACACCTATAAAGTACCGCGTGTGATTTTCATTTTCACGCACCCTGCCAAGCAGCAAATGCTTGTAATTGTAAAAACCGTGTATCAGAAAGCTGTTGTTGACAATCACTTCATCTTCAACCGGGAGTTTCCTTAGTGTCTCCGGCGTTACTTCTATGCAGTCATAATAATAATCATCATCAAATACATTGACGCAGTCTTCCTGTTCAAACAATTTCTCAACCCCTTCAATATCAAGAATTTCCTGTATCTCAAAATTTTCTGTTTCTGTTGCCCGAAGAGGTTGCTGTGGCTGTGAATCTGTATTTTTTTGTTGTTCCACCGTGTTAATCACAGAGTCACCGACCTGTTCTATTTCTGCCTGCGGTGACTGCTCTGTTGTTTGCGGTGTGGCAGCCTCATCCCCTGCCTGTTTCATCTGTAAATTTTTATTATATCCTTTTGGCAGAAACTCGATATTATTCTCATTAATCTCGTCATCCTGCCACATGCTTGACATCATATAATATGTATCATTTTCTTTAGTTATTGCAATTCCACATATATCTGAAAATTCAAATCCCGAATTTTCGATATTCTCGGCATTAAACACGCTCATATACGAGCCGATTCCATTGTTGACAAGAATTCTTCCAACAACCAGAAGCCTGTATTTTGATTTATTTTCCTCTTTTTGCATTACAAAACTGACATTCATATATTCCGGTGTATCCGTATATACTCCTCTGAGATTTATTGCAAGTTCAAACTTCTGTCCATGTACCTGTGCTTTTGCAAAGCCTGTATTTTTATCCCTCACTCCCCCTGCATAAGCATAAATATATGATATAAATCTTTTATACTCAATCATAAAATCCTTCCTTTCAACAAAACTAATACCTATTGCAAAGGTATGTCAAAGTCAGGATTATTATTACTAATTTATAACATCAGTAATATTTGAGTTTGTTTGATTTATAAAAACATTTTTATTGTATTGCAAATATATATCTATTATGTTATACTTTGTGTAGAATATATTCTAATACAAGGCAAAGTAAATTTTTCTTATTTTCTATTTAACATTCTTTATTCCGGTTTAAGTATCCGCCAAAAGCGGCTTTTTGTAATTTATAACCGGATATTCGCACTCATGTGCTCCAGAAAATCTATCAATTCACTTGCCGTCAATCCCAATAATCAAGTATAATTAATTAAAGAAAGGAAATACTGAATGTCCAGTACACCATACGATGATGTATTCCGTACACTTCTTACTGATTGTACGGAACTTATGATTCCGGTTGTCAATGAAATTTTCCATACCGATTATACCGGAAATGAAAAAATACGTCTGCTCCAGAACGAGCATTTTATACAGATGCCCGACGGCAGTAAACAGGAGCGAATCACAGATTCCAGCTTTGAAATTATGAGTGGCAACACATGCAATATAAAATGTAAAAAGCGGTACCACATTGAATGTCAAAGTTTTGAGGATGGCAGCATGGTTGTGCGTATGTTTGAATATGATACACAGATTGCACTTGAAAACAGGGAACTTACGCCCGATACTCTTACTGTAAGTTTCCCCGATTCTGCAATCATATCGCTACGTCATACATCACACACTCCTGATAAGATGAATATCAATATCTTAACTCCCGGAGGAAATGTGTCATATAATGTTCCTGTTTTAAAAGTAAGACAGTATTCCGCCGATGAACTGTTTGAAAAACATCTGTTTTTTCTCATACCTTTTCATATTTTTGTATATGAAAAAGACTTTAATGAAATTGAACAAAATGATGAAAAATTAAAGAAATTAGAAGCTGAATACACATACATTACAAAGCATCTTAACGAGGCGAGCCACGCCGGTATTCTTTCAGAATACACAAAAGCAGCAATTCTTGAGATGTCCCGCAAGGTTGTAAAACACCTCGCCGCAAAATATAAAAAAATAGAAAAAGGAGTGAATCTTAATATGGGTGGTAAAGTTTTAAATTACAGAGCCAAGGATATTTTAAACCGTGGACGTGCCGAAGGCTTCATTGAGGGCGAAGAACAGACCAAAATTCAGATTGCAACAAAACTGCTCACCTGTGGAAATGATATTAAGTCAGTCGCTGATATTACGGAACTGCCTGAAGAAACCGTATCAAAACTGGCTGAAAAGATTTAACAAAGCAAGCCGGGGATTAAACTGTATCCATATAGGACAAATTTAATTCCCGGCACGCTTATATCATTACATCGCTACATCAACTTTATCTACAGCTGCCATTCCTTTTTTTGTTAAATCTTTAATTGGATTGTTCATCATAATCTCCTTGAATTAATAAATTTTGTTTATGAATTCAATATTAACCGGGTCTAATATCGGTATTAAACGATTATGCAAAATCATATTCCAATTCCTTTCTGTTATTTTACATATTAAAATTTTCTTAGATATTCTGTCATCATATCTATAACTTCGCTGCTTTCGTCAAGAAATGGTTCAAAGACACTGAATGCATGTGTAAGATTTTTATTTTTTGGATAATCGATAAGTTCATGCTCCTTTTGTGCCACAGCAAGTGCTTTTTCAAAATTAATTGTATATTTCCGCAGATAATGCTCATGTACGGTAGAGAAGCACAAAGCAAAACAAGGATAGCCAGCCCTGCCACTATTCCGAAGTCAGGGGAACGCAATAGAAAAATTCATAGCTGTATGCTATACTTAATTAGCATTTGAACATATCAAGCTGACACAGCAATCTCTTTACTTGCCGTTAATGCGCGTCTACCAATAGTCCGCACAAAGCAAGAGTAGCGTAAAGGTATAAAAATTTCAAACTTCTTTGTAACGAAATTCCGATTTCTCCGTCTAACCTATGAAGCTGAAGGAGGTGATGACAAGTATGGACTATGAAAAGCTCTATAAAGCCTACTATTTACAGGTATACTCGTATACTATTTCTCTTGCCAAAAATCGTGAGATAGCAGAGGAAATCACGCAGAACACATTCTATAAGGCTGTTTCTACAACATCACAATTCAAAGGTAAGTCAGATGAATTGACATGGCTCTGCTCCATAGCAAAAAACCTTTACCATGATGAAATGCGAAGCCGTCAGCGAGTAGCTGATGTGAGTGAAATCAATGACTTGCCATCAAATGAAAATGTTGAGAACTCAGTTGCAGATTCTGACATGGCGTTCCGCATACACCTCGTTCTTCACCGTTTGGAAGAACCATACAAAGAAGTCTTTCAGCTTCGCGTATTCGGGGAACTATCTTTTTCACAAATCGCTGCAATTTTTGGAAAAACAGAATCATGGGCGAGAGTTACTTATCATCGTGCAAAGCTAAAAATTCAAGAAAGGATGGATGAAAAGCATGAGTAAACAATGCGATATTGTTCGAGATATTCTTCCGCTGTATGTTGACGGTGCTTGCAGCGAAGCAAGCGCAGAGATGGTAAAAGAGCATTTGAACGCCTGTGCTGACTGTAACGCAATTTATCAGAAATTGCTTTCTCACACGAGCGAAGATGTTCTTCACGAAGAAAGCGAAAGCGTTATTATGCGCCATGAGGCAAAAGAAAAGCAGAGAGGCAGAAAAAAGATAACGATTGCTGTTCTCGTTTCCATCGCTCTTTGTATCATTGCAATTTTTACAGCTCTCTTTCTGTTACCTATAAACATTGCTTATGAGCCTGTCAAAATCGACTTCCCATTTGAGGTTGAAGATGTCGAAAACGTTGAAATGTACCACTATGACGGAGTGCCTGCATCAGCAGAAAAGAAAGTAGTTGTTGCTGAAAATGATATAAAGACCCTGTATGATAAGTTCAAGGGCTTATCCCTAAAAGACAAAACGACTGAGGAAACTGCCGGAGCAGATGTGACCAGCTTTAGATTTAACCTCTCAGATGGAACAAGCTACGATTTGATTTACGCCTGCTATGGGGTTAAAAACGGCGAATTGAAGTCAGCAGCAGGCGGTTTTAAGTATTTCACAAGTGCGGATATCGGCTCTTATTGGAACAATTTGAATACGGAACTTGAGGCAATTCCTATCAATGAGAGTGAATTGCCGTGAGCAGATAGCAAACCCAGCCGAGCCTGTCAACGGTCAAGATGAACGGCGCAAATGCGCCGCCGTTGACAGCCCCGCCCGTCTTTGCTGTTCGGTAATCAAGAGGGCGAC
>ERZ779892.203-NODE-203-length-68600-cov-6.636122_pt1 | contig 68600 bp, 65 predicted proteins | sample MGYA00511552_ERZ779892 | MGnify/ENA primary metagenome ERZ779892 (study PRJEB29588, sample SAMEA2154561) | human gut metagenome | biome: human gut; feature: human-associated habitat; material: faeces | place: Denmark | collected 2008/2010 ... | reverse complement strand
GTGGCAACTATCGAGAGTTTACTAAATAATTGCAAGTAGGAGGTTTAGCATATGGAATCAATGAATTTATTTGGAAAAAATAGTGAGGAGCGTAATGATGGACTCGTTCATTATCAAGGTGAACTCGGAGACTTCTGGTATGATCCTAATGAGTTTGAGGTCTTAACACACGAAAGAGCAAAGTTCTGGTATGATCCTAAGGAGTCTGTGCTCACAGCACATGAGAAAGTAGAATTTGAATATCTGCATTATGTGGGTAATAATGGGGCTGTTGATTTACCTAAAGGATGTACCAATACCAGATATATGTTTTGGGACTGTGAGTTACCAGAAGGTTTTCAATTAATTGCGTTTAATACCTCTAACGTAGAAGTTATGGAACATATGTTTTATAGATGTAGAATACCTACAGGATTTTCTTTGGGAGATGAGTTTAGTACAAGCAATGTTATCGATATGTCTTGGATGTTTGCTGGATGTAAGATATCTACCGGATTTACGTTAGGACATAAATTTGATACTTCTAAAGTTAAGACTATGGAAGGTATGTTTTATGGTTGCGAGTTCCCGGAAAAATTCACTTTGGGAGATAATTTTAATACTATCAACGTGGAAGATATGGATTCTATGTTTTATGGTTGTAAATTTCCACATGATTTTTCTTTCGGAAACAATTTTAACACAGAGAATACAGGTAGCTTTAGAGGTATGTTTGCATCTTGCGTGTTTCCGGAAGGTTTTTCTCTTGGAAATAAGTTCTCTATAGCAAATGGATATTTACAGCCATATCCTGACGATCCTAAGCTTGCTTATCATATAATTGTAACCGCGGAAGGTATGTTTGCTTATAGTACGATACTTGGCGATTTTGATTTAGGTGAAAGCTTTAAAGCCGAATTCTTTACTACTAAAAGAAAAGATATGTTCTCTAATTGTATATTACCAGCAGGGGCAAAGCAATCACAATTCCACACAGATTCAGCTATCATTAAATGGCTAAAAGCAAGACATCTTGATAAGATTAATCAAAAGCAGGATCAGTAAATTATCAGAGGAGGTAAGATAAATGGAATCAATGAATTTGTTTGAGAATAATACTACAGAAAAAGCTGAAGAAAAGAAAAATAGTATGAATAGAAAAATGATAAAAGCATTAAAAAACAAATATATTTATGTAGATATAGATGGTACTATAGCTGAATACCGATTTAATAACCACGTAAATGCAAAAGATGGAACTACTAACGGGCAAACTATGAAAGAGATAGAAAATCATATTTTCCTGTATAGTAGACCATTAAAAACAGTCATTCAAACACTTAAAAGAGCAAAGAAAGAAGGCATTTGGATATGTGGTGCTATTATATCACCTGTGGAGTTACTTGATAAGATTGTATGGCTTGAGGAAAACTGTAAAGGTATTGAGTTCAATGGAAATTTTTGGTTTGTGCCAGAAGAATATTGGGATAATTTTCTTGAATATTTTGACCATAATAACAGCTTAGGGTACAAACTTGCTTCGAATGATACCTGTATTGAAACTAAATATGGAGTAATTATGAAAGGCTCTAAAACTCGCATATGGGATTGGATTATAAGTCACAATTTTCACAAATTAGAAGAAACCGTATTTATTGATGATGTATTATCATATTTAAAACAGGCAGAAGAAAAAGGTGTTACAGCTTATCATATAAGTAGTTTTATTGAATAATTACATAAAAACAGATTTGATATTTCAAATGTTAGCAGAAAGGATTTTCGTTGAATGACTTTACTTTTACGGCAAATCGTGATTACGCTGATATGTTTTCTGGATGTAAGTTCCTTGCCGGTTTCCAAATAGGTGGTTTCCCTATCAAGCAATTGGAAAAAATTATTTGTGCATTTACATCTAAGATAGTACTTTAAAACAGGGCATGGTAGCAGAAATGCTGCCATGCTTTTTTGATGCTCAAAAACTGAGCATAATAGCAGATAGCCATAGATTTTTAGAAAAGAAGTTGTTATAATTAAAAATAGTGAAACTCTTACTGTTACTGTATGAGAAAGCCTGAACAGAAAGTACATACTTTCTTAGTATAAAAGTTTATGTTGTTTCAAAACACCAGGAAATAAAGGGAGTTACTTTGAACTAATGTAAGTTATAATGAGAAATGAAACAAATAACCAGCTCTTAAAAACCTTTATTCGTAAAAAATTACATTATTTATAATTAACAAAAAAGAAAAGAGAAATCGGATTCTGGTAAGCTAGAATCCAGCAAGGAGGAATTCATTATGAAGAATAAAGAAGAAAAGAAGAATAGGATTTGGGTCCCTATTGTAATTGGTGCACTTGCATGTAGCGCAGCTGTAGGAACAGGTATTGCCTTAGTTCACAATCAGCAGAGACCAAAGGCAGGTACTGTTGCTACTGTTAGCGATGCAGCAGACATTAGCGGTTTGACAACTGAGGTTGCTGAGGTTACAACTGAGGAAGCAACGACTGAGGCAGTGATTGAGGCTGCAGTAAGTGGAAATGAAAAGCCGGAAGCAGTACCAGCCACAACAGAAATCGGTGGTGGAAAGAAGAAAGCTGAAGAGACTACTGAAGAGAAGAAGCCAAGTACAACAGAGTCCGCAAAGCCAAGCACAAACCATAATAATAGCGGAAGCGCTAGCAGCGGACAGAGCACAACACCAAAGCCAAGTAACAATGGTAGCTCAGGAAACAGTGGATCTAATAATGGTGGTAATAGCAACTCAACACCAAGCCCGAAGCCATCTACTCCAGCAACGACAGAGGCTCCAAAGCCATCTACTACGGAAGCTCCAACCACACAGCATCAGCATGTATACGATCAGGTGGTAGTTGACACTCCTGAACAGAGAATTGATTATCCTGAGCAGGGATACTATGCTCCAGCTATGCAGTGTCATGGCTGTCATGAAATTTTTACCAGTTCAGAAGCATACTTTTCACATCCTTGTGGTGATGATTATGGTTATAGTTCTACGCAGGTTTGGGTTAAAACCAAAGATCCATACACAGAAGTAATCCCTGCTAAAACTCATAGAGAGTGTAAGTGCGGAGCTAGAGAGTAATAAAATAGAAAAGTAGGACTCAGAAGTGTAAAAGCTTCTGGGTTCTTTTGCTTGATGAGGTTAAAAAAGAGCATGTGGCCACATGCTCTTTTGGCACAAATCCTCTTATGTTGACTTAATGTGTTACGTATCCATTGAAATGACAGTGACAGGTTGTGTAAGTTATTATTAACGAACCATTTATGTGATTTTGTAATACAAACAGGGAATAAGTCAGGCATAATGGGTATCTTATCTAGAATAGGATACTTGGAGAAGGCTTTCGCAAAGATAGCTTTATCAAGTAGAACTTAGAAGTGTAAAAGCTTCTGGGTTCTTTTGACACATGCAATAAAAAAAGGCTACTGCTAAACCAGTAGCCTAGCACATTCCTCATAAAGGTACATGCATGTTTAGGTTGTATTTTGTAATAAGACGAGCTATAAGCATTGATTATTGTAACTTATTCTGTCTTTAAGTACGCCTACGGTTAAAACAGAGACGATGGCTTTATGATCAGCAAGCTTAGCCTAGGACGCTTGCTTAGGAGAAGGGCTTTATACCAATTCTATTCATATAATTATGATTCGGAACATCTCCGGGAAGTGCAAAAAACAGCCTTTAAGATAAGTACGTATGTAGCATTCATACGTTACCCTCCTTTCAGTTGAATTAAGCACTTTGTGCCTGTCTGGATGGTAACAAAAAATTTGCATGTTGTCAACTAGGATTTAGGAGTGTAACAGCTCCTAAATCTTTTCAACATGCGCAACAAACTATTCATAGTTTAGCACACTCCTTGTAAATTGGATTTATGTTATATCCTTTGTGTTAGGTTATTTGTGTACAAAGTGGAATACATGCACGTTTTCGTCATTTCGATGTGTGTATTTTCGGTAGGCAAGATTAACTAAGTTTGCGTGTGTTAATGGGGTATGGGGACTAAAAGTCCCCAAGCCTTTTTCATTCACTTAAGTAATTCGGGGTGGCTTTTTGCCATCCCTTTTTGTATTTAAGTGAATAAGGTTCAGTAAAGGAAAAACAATGATGAAAGGGAGGAAAAAACTTTGAAATCAAAAAAGAAAAAACGTTATTTTATAGTCTTGGTTATGGTGCCAATTATTGGACATGTATTAAATTCGGTATGTAGCCATAAAAACTTCTACTTTAATCAATATATTCTTTTTATAATGCTTATTATTCAGCTATTCGTGTTGAAAAAGATTGATGCAGAAAATCTAGCAATTGAGAAAGAATTGAAGAACATAGGAGAAAATAATGTAAGAGGGAGCTTTAACACAAAAACAAAGAGGCTGTTGCATACAACAAAAGGTAAGATAATATCCATCATTTTAGTACTGGTCTATATAGTTTCAATGTTTAAAGTAGGGTGTTTAGAGTATACTATTACGGGAATTTATGGAGGCATCTTAGGTGCAGTAGTATTCTATGTCGGAATACAGGTTTATTTTAGGTATCTAATGCTATTATATTTTTCATGGGATTTGAAAAATCTGCAAATAGAAAAATATTTCTTTTATATCCCGGCTTTAACAGAGTGGATTGTTCGATTAGCACGAGAGTTTAGTTATATCGAAAAATGGTTTTTAGTGTTAGGTTTCATGTATAGTAGCATATATGCAGTTAACATACCGGCTGGTGCCATAGTTATTGACAATGGCTTGTCAATTCATACAGCCTCCAATGCATTGTTTTTAATAACATGTATTGGAATAATTGTTTTTTTTGTGCTTGCTGTTCCAATATTTACATTTTTAAGCAGGCATTTTATTAAGGTGTGCATTGAGCAATGTAAAAGCAGGAGCATAAAAACACTTGAGAAACAAATTGCTATATTATCAATGGATACTTCTGAAAAGGATTTAAAGGTTCTTCAAACAAAATTATCAATTATAAAGGATATATCGCTTTCAGAAGATTATCCACTAAATTATAAGCATACTGTTTTTGGTGCTAGAAAATTCGGATTCAATTATCATTGAGGTTTGGGCAGAAAAGGTTTGCAATAAGACAACTTTTATAACAGAGGGTAAGTTATACGGACATTTAAATAAATCTGGCTATGTTAGAATTGTTAACATAGATGAGCTAGATACACCTGTTGACAATATGAAACTATTTTAATTAAATAATCAATCAGAACCTAGGAGAGTAAAATCTCCTAGGTTTTTTCGTTCACTTAAATTCGGGGTGGCTTTTGCCATCCCTTTTTCTAGTTAAGTGTAGATGAGTCAAGTGCAACTATAGTGGATTTTTTGTAAGAAAGTTGTTATAATAGTTACAAATAAAATTGTATGGGAGGTGTTCTTTATGTTATTAGAAAAAGGCACGGGAGTTTTTATTAATGAACAATGTATAAATCCATTAAAGCGTAAAGAAGCCTTTGAAATTGCACAGATGGCTAGTGGCTATAATAAAATACGAAAAATAGTTGTCTTTGGAAGTGCAATTACAGATCGTTGTACAGAAATGAGTGATATAGATTTATGGATCGATTACTCTGATAATTGCTATGATGAATATGGAGTATTCACAAAAGAAGCTGATGCTATTATTTGCGAAATAGAAGATATAACTAATTATAATGCTGATATTTTGTTTAATGAGCAACTAATAGGGTCTTATGTTGAAAAGGCTGCTTTAAAGGGGGTTTGTATTTATGTGCATGATGATAAAAAGAGGGTTGATTACTCTAGATAAATCTAAATATAGTCTAAGTAAGTATAAATGTGAAAGCGATGATATTTGGTTAGATAGTGCTTGTTACGATGCACAGCAAAGTTTGGAGTTCTTAATGAAAGGTATCCTCGCAAGTAAAGGTGTTGTAGTAGGAGATGAGGAGAATGATATCCATAAAAATCAAGGACATAATATTCGTCATTTGTTATCTCGACTTACGAAAGAGGGTTTTACTTTTGATAAAATAGATGATCTAACATCATTAGCTAGCACAATTACTTCGTGGGAAGAGGAAGGGCGTTATAGTCCAGGTGTTCATGTGCATGAGCAAACATTGCATCGAGTGTATAAGATTTTTGATAGTATGTATAACGCATACATTGCAGACGCCGGAGATTGTCCCTGACAATATGAAACTGTTTTAATTAAATAATCAACTAGAACCTAGGAGAGTAAAATCTCCTAGGTTTTTTCGTTCACTTAAGTAATTTGGGGTGGCTTTTGCCATCCCTTTTTCTAGTTAAGTGAATAAGGTTCAGTAAAGGAAAAACAATGATGAAAGGGAGGAAAAAACTTTGAAATCAAAAAAGAAAAAACGCTTACTGATCTTGATTGGTATTCTGATGATTTGTCTGTTACCAATCTCATTTCTGTCAAAAGTATTAGTTCCTTGGGCAGAGGAATTAGGTGAAGTTACAACAGAGGCTGGTGCAGCACCACCGGGTGATGCCACTGTGACGGATGCTGCTAATGATCCCGCAATCGATGTTGGAAGGACATTATTATCAGGTATTCAAAATGGAAGCGTCAAGTATACGGATTTATCTGTAGAACAAGCTGTTCAGGTTGTAAAAGCAATACTTTGCAGCAAGGAAGATTTTGCATGGTTTTGTTCTCTGGATGATTCACAGGCAAAGAAAATCTTTAGTGTTGACAAAAGGCGTATACAGTTCGAATTTGAGACTCTTATGAAAGATAACACGGATATGTCTTTCGTGAAAGATATGTCTGTTGAAGATTATGATAAGTTCTTTGGTACAACAGAGGGTAAATCTGTTATCAGCACAGTTATGAATGGAAAAACTGTAGATGCCACTGCAGCAGCTGATGGTGGGTTTAATATGAATATTACTTCGTGTGCTCCGGGACATGAGGGTATTCTTCAAATATTGCCTTTAGGCAAACATTATGTACATTGTATAGAAGGTGGCCATTATGTCTCTGGCTCAAACAAACCGCCATATGGGTGGATGGAAGTTAATGGAAGCAAATTTTATCTTATGTGTGGTAATGATAATAAAGAAATTAATTCATTTTTTGCTTTTTCCACTAAGTCTATAGAAGCTGAGGAATGGGAAATTTCGGTAGCATTCCCAAGCGCAACACAGATGTATTTTGATTATTATTGGACAAAAAAAGGTGGTGCACAACCAAGCAATGAGGTACCAGACAGAGACTTTCATGATGCGCTAGGTAAACTTATGGAAGGTGAAGGTAGTACTTCTTCTTACAATGGAAAAAGTTATGCTTATCCTGGAAGTTGGAATGATGTTATAAGATCTGAAAGATACAAGGTGTTTGATGCTGATACTGGTGCAGAATTAAATTCTAGTTCTTTACTGGAAATGAGTGTAGTTGATGGACAGCAGATTACGCATAAACTGAGATTTGAAACCGGAACTTCTTATTTTGGCACAACAATTACTGTTCCACAGGGTACCGTTTTTCATTATTATCAAGGTGCTAATCAATATGATGTTGTAGGTGGTCAGAGAGTAACAGTCCCTAATGGTACAATTGGTTATTTTTATGCCCCACTAAGTACTAATGGTGTTATAGCAGCTGAGACAGTTTCAGCAGGTTGGTATGTTGAAACAACTTATCGTTTTGAGTGTAAAGGAAAACCTGTACAAATTTCAACAGGTAAACGGTTGCCTGTACAGCAGTTGTTGTGTCCAATAACAAAGCAGCCATCCCTTAATTTTTCAATTAAGGCAGCAACTACATCACATGTGGCATTAAAGAAATCATCTTCAAATCCAAACTGCTCCAGCAACAATCCATTATACGATTTAGCTGGAACAACGTACACATTATACACGGATGTAAATGCTACAAATGTGGCTAAGACTGTAAGTGGAAGTAATGCTGTACTTATATGTAATAGTGCAGGTAATACAAACACATTGGAGATGCCAATTGGAACATACTATGCAAAAGAAACAGCCGTAGGCAAGGGTTACTTAAAGAGCGATCAGGTTCTTGGACCTTTTAGTCTAACAGCAGCAAACACTGTAGATAATCCGTACGTAATCAATACAACAGATACACCGATAGATGACCCTATTTCTGTTGCGTTGACAAAGACAAATAACAGCAATGTTCCTATCAAGGGTGCTGTTTACTGTATCGAATACTATCCAGGAATTCAGACATACAGTGAATCAGAAGCTCAGACAAAGCACACAGGCTCTGTAAGCAAATGGTATTTTGAGACAGATGCTAATGGTAAAGTACGTTTTGCTTCTTCTCCGACAGCTAGCGGTTACAACTCAAGCACATTCTTTACTGGTGTTTTGGGGGAAAGAACAATTCCTTTAGGCACAGTAATAATGTATGAGGAGAAAGCTCCAGAGAACTACACGAAGAGTTCAACACATTGGGTATTTCAGGTAAGACAAGCTGGTGACGGACAAATAGCATACTTATACGGAATGAAAAATGGAACTGAAGTTAAATACGATGGCGGAATTACAGTATCCGACACAAATGCACCAAAATTCATAGATACACCAATTCCGGTCAATCTCACAGTTCAGAAGAAAAACGGCAATCCAAGTCCGGCACAGGGCAGTACAGGTGATGTAACTTTGGAAGGTGCAGTATTCGGATTATACGTGAAGCGGGATATTGTGGATGAATCAACTGGTGAGACCAAGGTAAAGGCAGAGAATTACAGTGTTGATACCCCTCTTACACATAGTGACGGTACAACAGTTATTGATCCAACAACTGGTAAACAGGTAGTTGCTAAGGCAGGTACAGCAAAGGCAATTCGCATAAGTGTAGCAACAGGCAAAGATGGAAAGATAGACTTCAATGGTCTTTTCCCAGCAAAGAATGCTGATGATTATTATGTAGTTGAGCTGTGCGCACCAAAGGATTTCTACAGAGATAAAACAGAACATCCGGTAGATTTACGTGATAACCGAACAGATGCTGAGAAGAGTAATGTGAATTACACAGCTCTTTCAAAACATTTAGATGTAACAAATCAGCCAATCATGCAGCCGATTCATGTTAAGAAATATGTGCCAGTAAAGGATGGTAACACGACTAAGATTGAGCCATTGAATGGTGCAGAGTTTAGTGTTTACTTAATCAGTAGCCTTAAGGGCGATATTTCTGCTTGCAAGGTTACAAATGCAGATGGTAGCGTTTCATACAACTTCAAGAGTTACGACTTTAGTAACGAAACAGGTGAAGTAGTTACTGATGATGGTGAAAGAGTCTTGGTTACTGGTTCTGGCGATAATGACGATGGAGAAGTTACTTCAATTAATCTTATGCCGGGAACATACGTAATCGTAGAGACAAAAACTCCAGAGGGTTACGAAACAGTTGATCCTATGGTAGTCACATTACCAAGATACAGAAAAGATTCAGCAGGTAATTTTGTGCTGGATGCAAATGGAGATCCAAAGATTTATGCTACAACAAGTGTATCTCCGACTGATATGCAGATCGAGAAATACCTGAAGATCAATAAGAAGGATAAGAGTACAAACGAATTTGTTCTTCAGAACAAAGCTAAGTTTAGCATTTGGGATATTTCAGGGGCAGATAGTTCTGAATACAGTAAAGACCCAAAGACTTATGGTAAGCAGGTTACTCAGCAGAGACAGACAGAGAATGGCTACACAGATGTTTCTATCTTTGAGACAAATGATGAAGGATTCTTGTTGTTATTTGAAGCATTCAAATACGGTGAGTACACAATCGTAGAGGAAGAAGCACCAACTGGATACGATAAGGATGACAATATCACCTTTAGTGTCCGACAGGATGGCATTTATCTGTGGGCAAACAATCAGTGGGTAAAAGCAACAACCTACTCAAACAAAGTTGGTGATACAGAATATGAGTACTGGGAAGTTGATTTTTATGATGCTCCATTCTCACTTGAGGTAGCTAAGGCTGATTGGGAAACTGGAAAATGGGTTCCTAATGCAGAGCTTACAATCTACAAAGCTATGGATAAAGCTGGTCATATTGCGATCGGTGAAGATGGCAAACCAGTTGTTCTTGTAGCGAGAGATGAATCTGGTAAAGATGTAGAAGCTGTCTGGGTTACTTCAGCAGGTATTAAGAGATTTGACAAAGTTCCATCCGGTTGGTATGTAATTCGTGAGACGAAAACACCAACACAGGAGGGATATGCTACTTGTCCGGATAGAGTTGTTTACGTTGGTAACGATGAAACAATTGCTCCAAATGGCAAGATGACAATTAGCGGTGACGAAACCGTTTACTTTAGCTTCACATACGACGATGATGGTGTAACTATTGCTAACGTGCCAGAATACGAGGCAGATACAAAGAATGGCAAAGTTGCATTGTACGACAAACCTATTACTGTAAAGATCAGTAAGATTGATGCAGCAACTGAGAAAGAATTACCGGGAGCTGTGCTTACTCTTTACAGAGTAGACGAGGATGAAGACACTGTTATTGAGACTTGGACAAGTACTAAAACAAGTCATGTTGTTAAATACTTGACTCCGGGAAGATACAAGCTTCATGAGGACACTGTACCTTTAGGATACTACACAACTGAGAACACTATTGAGTTTGATGTATCTAATACAGAAGAGATTCAGAAGTGTGTAATGGTAAATCATCCAATTGAGGTTACTTTTGATAAGCAGAGTATTAACCTAGGTGGTACTTCGCTTCCGGGGGCTACATTAGCTCTTTACAGAATTAGTGAGGGCCCAGCATTTGCAACAGCAACTGATGCAACAGCTAGTGATGCTAGTAGTTCAGATGCAACAGTAAGTGATGCAAGTAATTCAGATGCTGATGGATTACAGTTGGTAAAACGTTGGGTGACTGACGGTAAGCCATATACAATTAAATACTTAACTCCGGGCGATTATAGACTTATTGAGGAAAAGACACCAGAGGGTTACACAACTGCAGCAAGTATTGACTTTAGTATTTCAGACCAGAAAGCAGCAGAGGCTGTTGTAATGTATGACGAGCCTATTAAGTGCTATGTACAGATTTTCAAACATGGCGAAATGCTGACAAAGACTGAGATTGTTGAGTGTGAATACGGAAAGTACACAAAGTTTAAGTGGGAAGATGCTCCTATGAGTCAGATCTCATTTGATGTGTACGATGAAGATGGCAATCTTGTTGACACAATTGTAACAAATGAAAATGGTACAGGAGTAAGTAAAGATTTAGCTTTTGGTTCTTACAAGATTAAAGAGCGTGTACCTGATGGTTGGGTTGATAAGCATGTTGTTTATAATGTAAAGTTTACTTGGTTACAGGGTATGACAGAGACTAATCTAACAGCTTCTGTAACTGTTAACAATGAGAGCTGTAACACACAGGTCAATATCAACAAAGTTGGTGAAGAAGCTGTACTTAATAGCAATGGTGAATACGAATACGTAGAGAAACCATTAAAGGGCGTACTCTTTGGTATCTATGCAAAAGATGCTATTAAGGATTACAGCGGTAAGGAAATTGCAGCAGCTGACACTTGCGTTGGTTATGCAGTAACGGATAGTAATGGTGTTGCTTCATGTGACTCTAAGTTAGTTCGTGGAGAATACTATTACAAAGAGCTTAAGACAGCAGGTCCTCAGTACGTTATGGACGAAGATTTGCATCCTTTCACATTGATTCTTGCTAATTCAAAGATTTCAACATTCAATGTGAATGAAACATTGCCAATTAAGAATGTATTGGCTAGAGGTAATATCAAGGTTCTGAAGGTAAACAAAGATGGTCGCGCTCCATTGGCAGGTGCAGAGTTTGATGTATTCAATGCTGATGGTAAAATCGTGGATCACTTAGTAACAGGTACTGATGGTACAGCAATGACTAAGGTTCTACCTTACGGTAAGTACAGTTTGAGAGAGACAAAAGCTCCGACAGGCTTTGTTCTGTCTAAGGCTACTTTCGATACTGAGATTATTGCTAATGGCGATGTTCCTTTATTGGAGATTACCAATAGCACTATTACCAAGCTTGGTTCTAAGGGAATCTTTATTGTAGTCGGTTTGGCAGTTATTTTTGCAGGACTGGTTACAGTAATCTGTTTCAAGCTTAGAAGAAAGTAATCTAAGGGTAGGGTGGCGTAAAAGCCACTCTATCTTTTTATAAGTTTTTATGATACACTCTAGACAGTATTAGAAAGGGAGAGGATGATCCTATGGAGCCATTAACACTTTTTCCAAGTAAGAAAGAAACGTATTTTTTAATGAATAAGAATGATCTGTTACTTGTTTTTTATAAAATAAGTGCAGGGAGTGGGTATATATTTAATATTGATGAAGCATCAATTCGAAGTATTCCACCAAGCTTTAGAGATATTAATTCGTTTCTCAGTTCAAGAACTATCATCGCTAATAGAGATTCCATAGAGAAGATACTTAGCGAAATTGGTTTGAGAGAGAGGTTTGATCTAGCATTGGCTAATTACGGTATTTCTATGAATGATACCTTATGGATAAAACGTGCTGATGATAATATGACTTGGGATGTAATAAACCCGTACAATAAAGAACGTGTTTTTGACTTGGCTTGGTTTTGCTCTGACAAAGCTAAGAATAATTTACATGTAGGAAGACCTGAATACTCTACCGATGGTAATTTCCCTAAATGCTGGGTAAAGCAGAATGGTATTGACAAGCTTATTAAGTGTGGCGGTAGCGGTGTATATAATGCTGGATTGGAGCCTTTTAGCGAAGTACTTAGTTGCCAGATCTTAGAAGCTCTAGATTATAAAAAATATGTACCTTATAGTCTATGTGAAATTGATTATACAAAATTTGGCTATAAATTCCACAATAGCAGTTATATGAAAGAAATAGTTTCTCCAACCGTAGAGGATAATATACGAATTGCTTCTGTTTGTGCTAGCTTTACAAATGAACAAGTTGGTTATGTCCCTATGCGTTACTATTCTGAGGGTAACTCCTATCAGGAACTTTTACAAAAGGCGGATTTTTGTGATGATCTTTCTATGATGCTATTATTTGATTGCTTATCTTTAAATGTAGACAGACACACTGGAAATTTTGGGTATTTGATTGATAATAATAATTTCAATCCAATTGGGTTTGCACCAATATTCGATAGTAATTTGGCACTAGCTCCTTATTGGGTGGATTCTTTAGACGGAGATCTGAGTTCATATGCTGCAACTTGTTCGTCAAAGTTTGGAGACTCATTTATAGAATTAGGTGATTTTATACTACGAAATCGTCCAGATCTTACAGAAAAAGTTAAAGCTGTGGCAAAATATTTTGAATTTAGGATGACGGAGCCTTATTCATTTAAGCAAGAGCGTTTAGAAGCTCTTAGTGCTCTTGTGCGATCGCAAGCAAGCCTTATTCTTAAAAATATGTAGATACTATGATGAAATAGATAGTGCAAAAGCTATCTATTTTATTTATGATGGAGGTTAATTATGAGATTAACAGAAGTAGAAAAGGATCTATTTAGTGTAGATCCACAGTACAGTTTAGTACATTGCGTCTCAGCAGACTTTGCTTTAGGCGCAGGAATTGCAAAACAGTTTGATACGCGGTTTAATATGCGATACGAGCTGTTTGAAAAATACGGGAGTTATCATTTCACTGGTGGTAAGTGCCTGAAGATTGGAAGTGTTTTCAACTTAGTAACGAAAGACAAGTGCTGGCAGAAACCAACATACAAAGCACTGCGAGAAGCTTTGGAAGATATGAAGAAGCAAGTAGTAACATTGAAAATAAAATATTTGGCAATGCCATTAATCGGATGTGGTTTGGATAGGCTCGAATGGGATCGAGTACGAGAACTTTTAGAAAAAGTTTTTGGAGACACGGATATTGATATACTGGTTTGTTATAGATAAGGAGTTTTGATACTCCTTATTTTTTTTTGGAGGATTTTATGAATTTTTCGAAGATGATGAAGAATGTAAAAGTCATGGATAAAATAATCGATAACAAAGATTTTAAGTTATTAGAAAAGCAGGATGATGATATGCTCGTTAGTATCGGGAAGCATATTCTTATACATCATTTCTCAGATATTAAGGAGTACCATAAGCAGCTTAATGTCTATGAAAGTTTACCACGTGAGAAGAAGTTGTTTTTCATAAAAACCTGCTTAGAAAATGATAAGTAGGTGATAATGTGTATTGCAAAATATGTGGTGCTTTCTTAAATAGTACACAAGGATACTGTATGTCGTGTGGGTGCAATCTGAAAGGTAATGTTTCTATGAATCCATTGCCTAAAAGAAAGGAAATACCTGTTCCGGTACAAAAGACAACAGTGAAAAATTATTATGTGAATGAGTGATACAGAATGGAGGACTAATGACAGCAAAGACACATGTTTTAGGAAGTATGTCTCTAGCTTTAGGTGGTTACATACTGATGGATAAAGGTGGATTACTTATTCCTGATGTTGAACCATTGATACAGCTTGGCATCATACTTCCGTATTCCGTATGGGCAAGTACTGTACCAGATTTGGATCAAGCGCATGACTCTGTAGCACAGAGCAGTCCAATTAATTTGTTAATACAAAGATTTTTCAAGATAGTAAAAGCAGGTCACCGTAGTGTAAAATCACACGTGGCACCTGCTTTTATTTCGTTAGCAATTTATTTAGCTCTGGCTTTTAATATGATTGGCAGAAATCTAAATGGGACGGAAATTACTATTCTTGCTTTAGCTGTTCTAGGAATAACGGCAGGTTTAGTAAGTCATTTCTTGTTAGATATCATGACAAGAGACGGAATAACAATTGGAAAAGTGAATATTAGGTTAGCTCCGGACACAGCTTTGTTTGGAGCTGGAACAGATTATGAAAGGATAGTTAGGAGATTGCTATATGTGCTCACAACTGTTCTTTTTATTTATATTTTATTTAGGGAGGTTGTGTAATGCAGTTTGTACCATCATTTGTTCAGGCTCAGATTCTTAATTATCTGAATGATTCTGAATATAATGCAATTTTGAAATCAGTATCTGTTGATGATATCTGTAGAGCTTTTGCTAATGATCCAACTGTCGGATCTGTTACAACAGGAACAGTAAGAAAAGCTTTAGACGATATGCTTATTTATAAGCTTATTGATTTGGGTGTAAAAATAGGTAGAACATATACTTATTATATTACACCGCAGGGTTCAGCTTTTTGTAAGATTATGGTTGGTGAAACACCAGACAGTGATAAGAAGAAAGGGAAATAGTTATGAAAGAAGAATATGGATTTTTGTGCGTAGGGCAGGCAGCAAGTAATATCGGCGTTCAGTTTGAACGCCTTGGGTACAATGTATTATATGTTAATACATCGTCTGAGGATTTGAATTTATTAAAAGATTCAAGCCATAAGTATCATGTAGAAGGCGGAGAGGGTTGTGCTAAAGATCGTGATAAAGCTAAGGCTTTACTTGCAAACGATATTGACACCCTGGTTGATTTAGTTCGTACTAAGTTACCTGAGAGACTTATCTTCGTTGTGTTTGCCAGTGGTGGTGGTACTGGCTCTGGTTTATCACCATACCTTTTGGGTGTTCTTGTAGAAGAATTTGGTGCAGATGAATATGATCCGGAAAAGCGATTTGCGGCAGTGACAATTCTTCCAACAGATAAGGAGCCATTGCAGCCGGCAATCAATAGCTATAACTGTTGTAAAGAGCTGTACGATGTAGATGGTTTGGGTGCTATTTTCTTTCTTGATAATAACACTCGGGATAATAAGTTCACAATTAATGATGAATTTGTCAAAGGATTGGATGAGATTCTGAATATCCCAGAGCGACATAAGAGCACTAAAGGTAATGTCGATAAGGCGGTGATCTTAGCTCTTGTTCGCGAGAGATATACAATTCTACAGAAAGCTGTGAAAGTAAAATATGGTTTTCCAATGGATAATCTTTCGGAGAAGCAGTTAAAGTGTTTTTCTTTTTGGGATTTTAATCGTTTTCTGACGCAGCGGGGAGTTACTTCTTCTGCAGATTTGCTGAAGTTATTTCTGACAAAAGTATATGGGTCAACCATTAACGACAGAGAAATAAGTGAAGTATTAAAGATATAAGAAAGGTGGTGGTAGTAATGGATTCTAAAGATTTTACTGAATATTTAACAGAATTTGCTTCAGTGGATATAGACGCTATGAATTCACAAAATACGCAAGATTCACAGAGTACTCAGAATATTGCGCATGAAGAAGAAAAGGTGAAAAATGATGATAGTCTGGAATACGCTGATTTTGAGCAATTTTCTGTTGAAGAAAAGCAAGTAGATGAAGCGCAAATACGAGAAGAACAAGAAACTGGGAAGCCTCTTGTACCTAGTGTGCAGGTCAGTCGTTTTGATCGTGCGTGTATTAAAACGTATGAAATATCTGAGAAAGCCAGCGAATCTTTTAAAGGAGTTAGAAAGTCATTACGGAGAATTTCAAACAAATACTTAAGTCGGTTCACAGTAATGAGAAACAAAAAATTTTTTGAAAAAGGGGAGCTGGTCATAGCAGGGGACTTTAAGTTTTTACTGCGAGATAATCAATTAATGCTTCTAAAATATACAGGTACAGCAAATAAAGTAGTTGTGCCTGATGAAGTTGGTGGAGTGCCGGTTGAATACGTACACTGGACAGCTTTCAATAAAGGGAGATTTGCTACCACTACCAGAATAAAAAATGTGTGGCAGATTTTGAAGTCTGATGAAGCAGGTGTTTATAATGCACAAACAATAAAGAGAGCTAGTTTATGGATAGAAACTTTACAGTTGCCAAAATACTTGAAGTTTGTACCAGACAATCTCTTTAGCTGTTGCCCTTCTTTGAGAACAATCGAGATACCAGAAAATGTATCTTCTATAGCGCCAGCGGCATTTGCAGAATCAAAGTTACGAAATGTTCTTATCTCAGGACCGATGATTGAAAATCTTGGATTTGTGAAGTTCGGTGACGATATTAACGTTTTCTGCGCTAAAGATTGCATTAATGCTTATAAGGGGGTGCTAATGTGAGTAATAAAAAAATTTGGATACCCCTTATTATAATTGATGCTATCAGTATCGTATTGTACATATGGGGGAGACTCTCACCAATAAAAGCATCTGCTCGGATTATAGCAGGCGCTTGGAAGGGAAATGTTTTTGCAAAGTATATGCTGAAACTTTTAGTTAATCCTCTCGTTGTGATAGCAATAACTACTGTTATCGGTATTTTATTAACGATGTCTGTTACTGCTAAATATTATGCAAGTAAGGATATTTATGCAGCAAGTAGGGAATCAGCTATGCAAGATGTAAAAAGTTCTGAAAAAGCATCTGATGTAATAATTGAAGGTGTAGTGCAGGAAGAGCCTTCAAACAAAGGCAATAAAATGGATGTGTTTTAGGAGGTGAGCATATGCAGTTTGTTATTTTGATCTTAGTTGCAATCGCAGCTATTTTTCTTCTTCCACATCTTTTGGCAGCCATAGGAAAGATTATACTTTGGGTTTCTATAATCTGCGTTTTACTTTTCTTGATTCCAATACTTATTAAATCTTTGAAAAAGGTAAATAAAAATAATCCAGTAAAGCAGGATGATATTGTAGTCGATGCAACACCGGTTGAAGAAAATAAAGATAAAATGAATATGTTTTAAGGAGGCGTTTTTATGGCAAAGGAAGTAAAAAAGAAATTCATACTTCCCATTTGGCTACTTATTCTTGATGTGGCTTATGTGGCTGGTTATTTTTTGGTTAAAAGAGCCATGACAAATACATGGAACACACAAGGGTTCTTGGGGCGTATGTCTTTTATTACGTCAGTTGTAGGAAAAATTTGTATGTTCTTAAGCAAATATTGTTTTAAGTGGTGGGGAATTGCAATAGTAGTTGCAATTAACCTATTTGCTTTGATGGGACGTATTGGTTTTAATCGCAAGCTTGATTTAGCAAGAGCTTCAAAAACTTCTGTTGTAGTTCAGTCACCTAGCGCTGCATCTGCTCCAGTTGTCACACAAGTACCTAGTAATGAAGGAAATATGAATTTGTTTTAGGAGATGCTATGAAAAAGAAAAAGTTATTTATACTACTTATCTTTGATTTGATTTATGGGGCTGGTTGGCTTATTGGTAAATTTCTGGCAAAAAACTATGTATTTACTGGTAATGTGCAAGACACTGTAAAAGCATTGCAGACAAATGTTGGTAAGATAGTGCAGTCACTTGGTATATTGTACAAGTGGTGGGTTATAGCTATAGTTGTAATAATTAATATCTTAGTACTTCTTAGTCTTCGAGGAGCACGACAGACAGTTATTGTACAAGCTCCACAATCAGTGCAGGGCACATCAGTACAGCCTAAGACTCTTCCTTGTGAAAGTGCACAACCGCAATTAGAGAAGTCAAATGAAATGAAGATATTTTAGTTAGTAGGACATTATGTAAAAATAATGTCCTATTTTTGGAGGTAATTACTATGTTAGTCACAATACAAGAGGTTGCGATCTCGCAGGAAAACATAGAGTTTCTAACAAATTTTCTTGCATATCTAGACCATGTTTATCGTCTTTATCCTTGGATAGAAGCGACAGATAAGAATAACGTTTTGTTATACCACCGATTTATGGTAGACGAAGATGAAATAGTTGCGGCAGTAACATACCGTTTAGATGTAAGGACAAATAGCGTCCTTGCCACACCTATTTTGTTAAAACCACCTATAGAAGAGGACGAAGCTCAGGAAATCCTAGAGGAGATTAAAACCCATTTACAGCTGTATGGGTTACATATAAAAATAATAAACTGTGTTAGAGAATATTATGAATTGTTTAATACAGTATTTGCAGATTGTACATTAATAAATGAAGGTGAGGAGAATTAAAATGATTTTTTATTGTGTAGGAGAAAAAGTAGAAGTTAAGACATTCAATGGAGTTGACGCAGCTATTACAGCCATTACAAATGGTTCTTTTGATTTGAGCAAATTTCATTTTGTAACAATCAGAACTACCGAAATGTTACTGAGCGAATTAGCAGCAGATAAAAAGATTATTCTCAGTATTCTGAAAGATCTCAAAAGTGGCTTCTGTCAGGGATTAATTATTAACAAGAGCTCATTGAAGCCAATGGAAGATTATGTTGGTTCTGAAAAGACATTGGCTCGCTTGCAGAAAGAATACCCTGAATTAGATGAAGAGGATTACCAGAGTATTATGTGTAGCATGCTACCAGAATACCTTTTGCGCGAAGTCTCAAACTTGAGGTGGGGATGGGAAGTGGAAAAAATTTTAGATTTACTGAAGCAGGAGTTGGAGGAAGCATAATGATTGATATCTTTATTTTGGGGACAAGCGGCATGACACCGCTCCCCCACAGACATTTGTGCTCTTGCCTGGTTAGACAGAATTCAAATTATTGTCTGATTGATGCAGGAGAGGGTACTCAGGTTGCTCTTAAAAAAGCTTCATTGAGTTTGAAAAAAATTAATTATTTACTGTTAACACATTATCATACGGATCATATTGGGGGATTACCTGGGTTACTTGCTAGTATGGCTAATAGTGAGAAAACGGATACTCTCACAATTGTTGGTCCTAAAGGGTTAAATAATGTTGTTGATGCGGCAAAGCGGATGGTGTCTCGATTACCTTTTAGAATTAAGACAATTGAAATTACTGAGGGTAATCAGTCATTAAAATTGGATAGTTTTATGATTAAGCCCTTTATGGTTGATCATAAAACTCCGTGCTTTGGCTATCAGTTTCAGCTATCACGAGCTGGAAGATTTTCAGAAGAATTGGCTAAGCAAAATAATGTCCCAGAAGAAATCTGGAGTGAAATTCAGCAGAAGAATATTGTGCCATATAATGGCAGAATTTATACGCAGGATTTGATTATGGATATACCACGCAAAGGTTTGAAGTTTGTTTACGTAACGGATACACGTTTGTGTGAAAGTATGCGTGTCGCTGCAAAAGGGGCAGACCTCATGATTTGTGAGGGTATGTACTACGAATTGCCTAAAACAGGTAATGCGGCAAATAATTATCATATGACAATGATAGAGGCTGCCTCTTTAGCTGCTTCATCCGGTGTGAAAGAAATGATTCTTACTCATTTTAGTCCAAGCATCATTGATCCAACTATTTATAGCGATCGATTGCACGGAATTTGTAAGAATATCACAATTGGAACTGATGGTATGGTTCGTACTTTACAGTACAGGGAGGATTAGGAATGACAGTTGAAAAGAAAAGAGTATTGGTAAGAACTGGGATTATTGCAGGAGCGTTAGTCCTTTTAATGTTAGTCTTTCTGTGTGTGAGAAACGCAGGTAATAAAAATACAACTACGGAGGATCCTAATGCAAATCAGCCGCAGGGAGTAGAAGTATCGTCAGAGGTAGAAATCATAGAATAAAAGAATAGGAGTGATAAGAATGGAAGCACAATCAAAGTATAAAACAGCTTGTATTGTTTGTATTATTTTGACTATCATTGATTTTTTTGTACCAGATCCAATTCCTTTTGTGGATGAAATTGTGCTGCCAATTTTATCATTTTATTTGGCACACAAAGCTTCTTCAGTTCCAGAAGAAGCTGAACTGGGTCAGAAAGTTATGCAGGTAAACAATTCTGTAAAGCAAAGAAAGACTTCTCGTATAGCTGCACGAACAGATGCCGCTAGACAACATGCAACAAAAAGTGATGATTTTAAGTCAATGGGAGGTTTTTAGAAAATGTTTTTTAATGAATTTTTACAGTATCAAATGTCAGAGGATTTTAATCTTGAATCGAATAACTCAGAATTGGTACAAGATTTAGTGGCACGCTTAGTAAATGGCAGACGCTATGCATTAACAATGGACACTCCTTTTATTTTGAATGAGTTACGTTGCATGCAGAAGTTTTTATGTACAGCGCAATATAGTTTGTGTGCTTATGATTCATATCAGGGGGAAGTCCCTGCTGTAATTGCAAATGAATCAAAGGGTTTCTATTATGTTTACAAAGAAAAATCTTTGTTACATATCATTGGTTTATACCTGAATGAATATGCAGAGTTCGTGTACGATGTGAATACCTCTAGATTTTCAGTTAATCATCGGGAGTTTTGCGTGCTTGACCAGAGTTTTCATTCTGAGCTTGTCCAAGAGTTTTTGAATATCTCGAATAGATGCGTAAGCGTTCTGGCTCCGGTTGGGTATATGCTTGATATGGGGGTGTTCTGATGTTTTTTACTCGAGGAAACAGTGATCTAAGTTCAGCTCAGAAGAAAGTGAAGGTTGGGATTAGTTGGGGATTGATCATAGCCGATTGCATACTCTTAGCTTTAAGAGCCAGCCAAAAATCTTTTGTACAGGCGACACAAGCATTATTGGATGGCAGCATAGGAAAACTTAGTAGTTTTGCTAGTTATATTCCGTTTGTTGGCAAAGGTCTGAAATCTCTTGGTGATTTGATGGAAACAGTTATAATGTTTATTCCCAAAGCCATGGGGCAGGCTTACGAATATGCTTGTGTTGTGTTTATAGCAATCACATTAATTAGATTAGTGCCATATATCATAGCTACTTTTGTTGTTGAACGTGAGATAGCGCAGAAAAAAGTTGCTAGTTCTCAGCCAGTAACAGTACAGACCGATGTGAAGATTACTAATGCTACTGTACCTAAAACATCCATGCAGCAGCTTGAAAAAGCAACTGTGCCTAATAGCGAGAACAACACTGTTGCTTCCATAGAAAAGAATGATGATTTAAGACCAATGAATTTGGAACAGGGAGTGCTAATTAATGACAAGTTACGATAAGTGTAAGCAATACTTACAGGAAGAAAAAGGGTTAAGTTTAAGCCAGTCTCTTCTTATAATAGAAGGTTTGAAAGATTTTGTAGATGTTGATGCTATGACTATACAAAATTTCGATTATGGTCAAATGCGTGAAATTCTTTGTGGGCTGCGTTCCGGTGTAGATGTATCATTATACAGTGATGTGAGATACACAGTAGCACAGATGGAATACTTACGGAAGTGCTTAGAGATGAAAATGGATGTTTCTGAGTTTGCAGATCCTAATTATTCGATAGAGCAGATGCAAGCTATTATGATGTGTAAGGGAATAAAGTTAGACCCAACACCTTTTAAGCAAAATGAAGTAATGGCAAAATATGCTGATATTATTCTAAAATATTATCCAGCTATTAGCCTTGATGATGATTTTTCGTGGTTATCTTACTGCGAAGACAGAGAAAAGATTTCGCATATTTTGGAGGCAAAAGCAACACACAGTTTTAGAGATGATATGTTGCGTATGACTACGCGTGAATTGATGCAAGAGAAAGAAATGGCCAAGAGAAATAGTTTTTATGATGAGCTATTAGACCCGCACAGATTACGGCAATTCAATCTTTTCGATTCCTATGAATAGGGGTAAAACCCTTTCCTCTTTTTACATTTAAAAGTGTATAAGGAGGTTTAATAGTTATGGATATTACAACTATGTTGAAAAATGCAGTAGAGAGTGGTATACTTGATCCTGTTAAGTTGCAAGAAGAATTAGAAATGTATGAAATAAAGAAATACTTGGATCAGCATCCCTATGATATCTGGCAAGGAAAGAATGGATATTGGTATACTTATTTACCACCAAAGGACGCAGATCCTACTGCAAAGAGAAGGCTTGTGAAAAAGAAGACAGAGTCTTCTTTGCAAAAAACTATTGTTGCTTTTTATAAGGGTTTGGAAAACATTCATTTAGTTAAAGATGTATTTAACGAATGGATAGCAGAAAAATCCAAATACAGTGAAATATCGGATCAGACAATTACAAAATATAAGGCAGATTATAAAAAGTGTTTTGCAGGAACTGTTTTTAATGAATCTGATATCAGTAAAATAACAAGTAACGATATAGAGAAGTTTGTAAAAGACACTATTCACGAGCATCATCTTACGCAAAAAGCTTGGAGCAATGTACGTATTGTTTTATCTGGTGTTTTTAGAAGAGCGAAAAGTAAGTGCTACACTGACTTGAGTATAAGTTCAGTTTTGGAAGATATTGAGCTTTCAAAGAAGATATTTCAGGTTAATACTGTTGCAGAAGATGAGCAGATCTTTAGACAAGATGAATTAGACAAGATTAAGAAATATGTGCATGAACATGGCGAACGGTTAACCGATATGGCTATCATCTTAGCTATGTCAACAGGTATGCGTGTAGGTGAGATTGTTGTTCTTAAGCAATCTGATATACACGAGAATTATATTGATGTGAATAAGACCGAAATCAGATACAAAGATGCGGAAGGTATTTTTCACACTGAAATTCAGAATTTTACAAAAACAAAAGCTGGACTCCGTAAGGTGGTTATTCAAGATGATGTCCATGAAATTATCGAGACTATAAATCGTCTTAATGACGGTGGTGAATTTTTATTTATGCATGACAACGGACAGCTGCTTCGAGGTACGTCTGTTTCAAAAAGATTAAGGAGCTTGTGCAGTTATGTGGGAATTCCGGTTCGATCAACGCATAAAATAAGAAGAGCTTACGCAACAAAGTTGATCAATAATCATGTCGATGAGAAAATAGTAATGAAACAGATGGGACATACGGATATTACAACAACAAAGAAATATTATTACTATAATGATAAAACGGAGACAGAAGCAATTCATCAGATCAAAGATGCCTTGAAATCAGTATGTTAGTAATCAAAGGTAATCATTGATTGTTATAAGGTCTATAATAAATAAGCGGGAATTGGGAATCTCTCTCAGGGTTCAAGTCCCATCTCCCGCACGAAGAGAAAGAGAGATAGCAATTATCTCTCTTTTCTTTTTATATACATATGTTAAAATAGCAGCAGGAGCTGGATAAGGAGATAAAAGTCATGGCAAAGACGAAAAAATCAGACAATTTGGAATATTGCAGAGGAATTCGTGTGATGGATGTCGCGGTGTATGTATTTGCATTGTTGGCGTTTGGTGTGTATCCACTGATTTACGATGACCATTATTTTAATATTACGATCACAAAATATCATTTCTTTTTATATGCGGCCGGTATCTATCTGGCGCTTGCATTGATCGGTTATGTTGTGGAGGCAAATCTGAAGAATTATTATAAGTATGATTCTTTGCTCGTCGAGGATACCGGGAAGAAACGGTTCTTGCGACCGGAGTTTTATGCACTTGCATTCCTGATGGCAAACTTTTTTGCATGGCTTTGTGCAGATAATAAAAAAGATGCTTTTTATGGCTTGCAGGGCAGACGGATGGGCCTTTGCATGTATCTGGTTCTGATGATCGTATTCGTTGTGTTGGCACAGCGTGTGCGTCCACAGATGATCATGTTTATCTTTTTTGCTGCGGCGAATGCATTTGCGTATGCGGTTGCAATCGGACAGCATATGGAGCATGATTTCCTGAATCTGCGTTATAACATTGCATCAAATCAATATACGAAATTCATATCAACATTCGGAAATATCAATATGTATGCAAGTTATCTGTCCATCTCGATTCCAGTGTTGTTGGCAGTGTTTGCATTTTGTAAGAACTGGTTTTCGCGTATTCTGTCAGGAATCCTACTGATCGCGGCTGGTTACAATATTCTGATTGCAAACAGTGACAGTGTATTCCTTGGTATTTTTGCTGGCGTTGTTGTGGTGACAATCCTTGCATTTATGCAGGGCAGACTGCGGTATAGTTCGTTTGCAGTGTTTTTATTGTTTGTCGGCAATCTGGTGCTTGGGTTTATCAATAAATATGGACATACAAGATATGACAAAAAACGGGGCGGACTTGCAATCGCCTTAAACCGGCTGGATATTGCATTTGTGTTATGTGGAGCAGCGCTGCTTGTATTTGCAGTTGTGTGTGTCTGCAACTGGAAGCTTGGCACGAGGGTTGCAGCATGGAATAAAAAGAAGATTGTGCTGATTGTCTGTGGTGCGTGTGTGGCGCTTGGCGTGATTGGTATTATTGTTTTGGCGGTAACTGGCTCTTCGTTACTGACATTCAATGATAAATGGGGCAGTTATCGTGGTTACATCTGGAGAAAGATTGTGGAAGTGTATGGTGATGCACCGTTTGTAAATAAGCTGTTTGGATATGGAAATGAGTCGGTACGTGTGACACTCAAGGCGGCATGCTACAATGAGATGGTTCAGGTCACGGGTAAAGTGTATGACAATGCGCATAACGAGCTGTTGCAGTACTTATTTACCACAGGTATTGTTGGTCTGCTTTCTTATCTGGCATTGGTCGGAAGCAGTATCGTCTATATGTTTAAGCATGCAAAGGAGCATGCATGGATCAGTGTGTGTCTGGCAGCGACAGTTGGATATTTCGCGCAGAGCATCCTGAATCTGAATCAGCCGATTACAACACCACTGTTCTTTGTATTTATGGCAATGGGCGTTGGTACTGTGAATTATTGTAGAAGAGTGAAGGAGTTAGAGAAACGTGCTTGAATTTCTGGTTCATAAGTGCATAAAGGATGCGGATGAGATCGAACGCCCGGAAGTGCGGAAACGGTATGGTTTTTTCTCCTCCATCGTCGGAATCATCTGCAATGTGATCTTGTTTGCAAGTAAGCTTGCAATCGGTCTGATCGCGGGCTCGATTTCGATTGTATCAGATGGTGTGAATAACTTATCGGATTGTGCGACTTGTATCGTGACGATGTTTGGGTATAAGATGGCAGCGAAGCCAGCCGACCGGGATCATCCGTTTGGACATGGGCGGATGGAATATCTGACTTCGCTTGTGATCGCGGCTGCGGTTGTGGCGGTTGGATTTGAGTTGCTGCGAAGCTCGGTGGAGAAGGTCATGCATCCGGAGCGTGTAACGTTTTCATTTCTTGCTCTTTTGGTGCTGGTGCTTTCCATGCTGGTGAAGATTGGGATGGGAGTTATGAACCGGAAGCTTGGCACGAAGCTTTCTTCATCCATAATGCTTGCAACTTCGAAGGATAGCTTCAGCGATGTGTTTGCAACACTGGCAACCACAATCGCACTTGTGATGTCGGCATTTTCGGATCTTCCGATGGATGGTATCATGGGAATCGTGGTGTCAGTCATGATTATGCTTTCCGGTTTTGGTATTGTGAAAGATACGGTGGATCAGCTGCTTGGACAGCCGGCGGATGAGGAGTTAGTTGCAAAGATCCGGGAGCTTGTGATGGAGAATATGTTCTGTCATGGCATGCATGATCTGATCATACACAGCTATGGTCCGGGAAATCTGATTGGTAGTGTGCATGTGGAAGTGGACTGTCATGAAAATATCATGGAGATTCACGATGCGATTGATGAGTTAGAACGGAACATCTACGATGAATTGCAGGTACATATGACGATCCACATGGACCCGATTGATTACAATGATGAGAAGACGAATGTTTGCCGTGATATGATGGCGGGGATTTTAAAGGAAATCGATGAAGGTCTTACGATGCATGATTTTCGGATTGTGTCGGGACCAACGCATACCAATCTGATCTTTGATGTGCTTGTGCCATATGAATGTAAGAAGACAGAAGCACAGATTAAGTCTGAGATCCAGCAGAAGCTTGCGGAGAAACAGGATACATATTATACAGTAATTACGTTTGATAAAGGATATTGTTGACAAACGGAAAATCATCATATATAATTTTCATATCATTGTGAATGATAGCAAAGGCGAGGAAGAGAACAAGTAGTGTTTGCGAGCAGCTGCCACAGAAAGTAGCCGGTTGATGAGAGGCGCGGTAAGTCGGAAACATGAATACATCTCGGAGCTGCTCCCTGAACGCTTGTCAAGTAGGGGCAGACGGATTGGCACACGTTACAGATGCTGAAGTATTGATATCGATACTTGCAAAGGCGGTTATCGTGAGGTAAGCGTGAAATAAGGTGGTAACACGGAGTATACTTCGTCCTTATATTTTTATAAGGGCGTTTTTTAATGCCCAAAAAAGAAAATATATTTTGGAGGAAAGAAAGATGACATTGTACGAAGAACTTGTAGCAAGAGGTTTGATTGCACAGGTAACAAACGAAGAGGAGATCAGCCGTCTGATCAATGAAGGAAAGGCAACGTTCTATATTGGATTTGATCCGACCGCAGACAGCCTGCATGTAGGACATTTTATGGCACTTTGTCTGATGAAGCGTCTGCAGATGGGTGGCAATAAGCCAATTGCTCTGATCGGTGGTGGTACCGCAATGATCGGTGATCCATCCGGAAGAACCGATATGCGTCAGATGATGACAAAGGAGACCATCCAGCATAACTGTGATTGCTTTAAGAAGCAGATGAGCCGTTTTATTGATTTCTCAGAGGGAAAAGCGCTTATGGTAAATAATGCGGACTGGCTGCTTGATCTGAATTATATAGAGGTATTGCGTGAGGTTGGAGCGCATTTCTCTGTCAATCGTATGCTGACGGCTGAATGCTACAAGCAGCGTATGGAGAAGGGACTTAGCTTCCTGGAGTTTAACTACATGATCATGCAGAGCTACGATTTCTATGCGTTGTTCCAGAAGTACGGCTGTAACCTGCAGTTTGGTGGCGATGATCAGTGGTCGAACATGCTTGGTGGTACAGAGCTGATCCGTAGAAAGCTTGGCAAGGATGCACATGCGATGACAATCACACTGCTCTTAAATTCTGAGGGTAAGAAGATGGGTAAGACACAGAAGGGTGCTGTATGGCTTGATCCAAACAAGACAACACCGTATGAGTTCTTCCAGTACTGGAGAAATGTCGACGACGCAGATGTTATCAAGTGTCTCAAGATGTTGACATTCCTTCCATTGGAGCAGATTCAGGAGATGGAGCACTGGGAAGGCAGCGAGCTGAATAAGGCAAAAGAGATTCTTGCCTATGAGCTGACTGCACTTGTACACGGCGAGGAAGAAGCGAAGAAGGCACTTGACGCAGCGAAGAATATCTTCGGTGGCGGAAATACAGAGAATATGCCAGTTGCTGAAATCACAGCAGATATCTTCAATGATGGACAGACAGATCTGATGTCGATTATTGTACAGGCAGGACTTGCAGCATCCAAGAGCGAGGCAAGACGTGCGATGGAGCAGGGCGGTGTCTCTGTCAATGGCGAGAAGATCACAGATGTGAAGAAGATGTTCACACCGGATGATTTCGCAGAGGAGTTCGTATTGAAGAAGGGAAAGAAGAATTTCCGTAAGGTTGTATATAAGGCGTAATGATTCGAAAATGTGTCAATACAATTAAATATGGAACGGCAAAGGCAAGGGCAATCGTGCTCTTGTCATTGCTGTTCGGAATCGGAACTGTCGGTGCGATTGTGTGTGCAATCGTGTTCCGGCAGATTCTGTTTATTTTTGCAGCAGTCGTATGTGTGTTTGTTGTGATTACGCTGGCGCAGACGCTTGTGATTCAGGGTGGTGTTGTGGAAGATGCGAAGAACGCGGAAACGCAGGACACAAAACGTTCCAAACGTACGAAGCCACAGGATGCGGACAAGAAAGTCGATCATATGAAGCCGCCGGTATTTGCGAAGCGAAAGAACGAGAAAGAAGCTTCGAATGTCGAGGAAGAACACAACCGGCACAAGCGGAAGAAACAGCAAAAGAAGGACGCAGATGAGGGCGGACAGGAGTCGCAGGACAGAGAGGAACGGATGGAAGAACAGTCGATTGTTGCTCTTACGCAGGAAACTGTCACAACATACGACCGGAAGAAGGTCAAGAAGACGCTGCATAAGTTCAAGGTGCGGCGGGAGCATCGTATGATCTTCGTAGATCGTTCCGAAAAGCTCAAGGCAAATCAGACACCTGCCTATATCTGGGTAGAGAAAAAGGATTTTCATCTGTTGCTGATTGAACAGGAACCGCGGCACATCACGATTCCACTATATCAGATCAAGAATATTACATATCTGAAGAAGCAGCCGGCAAATGAAGATATTGATTATGCAGCGTATAAGGGCAGCAGTGTGCTTGCGGATATGTTTCGTCCGTATCTGCCGGATTATGCGCACAGTACGGTTGTGGATGATCTGTCTGCCTATAAGAATTTGTATGGAATCGGAAATGATATCTATGTGACAAACCGGTCGGCATCGGCACTGTTTGACCTGTTAGGGGTAGAGTTTCAGGTGGATGACCGGGTAACAATGTCCAACAAGGTGAATATTTATTTTAAAGAAGCATACAAGTCGAATATCTTATTACGGGACAATGTGATTGATGCGAACGGATATGCAGACCGGATCAGCAAGACGCTGGATAATCTGGCGCATTCGACAATCAGCTATGCAGAATTTAAAGATACGCTCAACCTGATGATACGAAACAAATTGATTACACAAGAGTTTGCATCGTATTATATGGGTGTGAGAGATGATTTGACTAGATAAAAACAAGTAGAAACGGACTTTTGATACGGTTTCACAAGTTAAGCGTTGCGAGCGCCTATATTTACTTGCGAAAACGACACAAAAGTCCGTTTTTACATACGATTCACAAGTTAAAACTTAATAATGTATAGTAAAAATTCGATTTGACGTAATTTATGAAAGAAAAAAGACGGTTTTTTCAGTTTGCGTTTTCCTTAGACTTGAGTTATCTTAATTACGAGTTAAAGATAATTAAAAAAATTAAGGAAAAGGAGAATACGAGTATGGAAGTTACAGCAGAAGATTTAGGAAAGCGTTCATTTTGTGAGGCAGTCATGCGTGCAAGATTGCCAAAGGCAGTATTCAAGGAATTAAAGAAGACAATTGATTACGGTGCACCGCTTGACGCAGCGATTGCTGATTCCGTAGCGATTGCCATGCGGGAGTGGGCAAAGGAGCTCGGCGCAACACACTATACACACTGGTTCCATCCACTCACAAACCTGACAGCAGAGAAACATGATTCTTTCATGGATCCGGTTGGTGATGGTACATTCATCACAGAGTTCACTGGCAAGGAATTGATCAAGGCTGAGCCAGATGGTTCTTCCTTCCCTTCCGGAGGAATCCGTGAGACGTGTGCAGCAAGAGGTTATACAGTCTGGGATTGTACATCTCCTGCATTTGTCAAAGAGATTCCGGATGGCTGTAAGGTTCTTTGTATTCCGACTATTTTTATTTCATATACAGGCGAGTCTCTGGATCACAAGACACCACTTCTTCGTTCCATGGATGCCGTTAACAAGCAGGCACTTCGTATCCTGAAGCTGTTTGGTAAGACACCAGCGAAGGTAACTGCTTCCGTTGGACCAGAGCAGGAGTACTTCCTGATTGACAAGGATAAGTTCAATCAGAGACTTGACCTGAAGCTGACTGGACGTACATTGTTTGGCGCACCGGCACCGAAGGGACAGGAGCTTGACGATCAGTACTTCGGCGTGATCAAGGATAAGGTTTCTCATTTCATGAGAGAGCTGAACAAGGATCTGTGGGAGTATGGTATTCCAGCGAAGACACAGCATAACGAGGTTGCTCCTTCTCAGCATGAGATCGCACCAATCTATGGTACAACAAATGTAGCAACGGATCAGAACCAGTTGCTGATGGAGACATTGAAGAAGGTTGCAGAGAGAAATGGATTTGCATGTCTGCTTCATGAGAAGCCATTTGCAGGTGTCAATGGTTCTGGTAAGCATAATAACTGGTCTATCTCAACATCCGATGGCGAGAATTTGATTGATCCAGGCAAGGAGCCAGAGAAGAACCTGCAGTTCCAGGTATTCTTAGCTGCAATTCTGGAGTCTGTTGATAATCATGCTGCATTGCTTCGTCTGTCAGCAAGCTCTGCTGGTAACGATCACAGACTTGGTGCAAATGAGGCACCTCCAGCAATCATTTCTGCTTACCTTGGTGATCAGCTTGCTGATGTTGTTGATCAGATCATTGCAAATGGAGAGGCAACAAGCAGCTTGAAGGGTAAGGTTTACAAGTCAGGATGTTCAGTCATCCCTGAGTTCAAGATGGATGCGACAGACCGTAACCGTACATCACCATTTGCGTTTACCGGTAATAAGTTCGAGTTCCGTATGGTTGGTAGTACACAGTGTATTGCACAGCCAATGATGACTTTAAATACAATCGTTGCTGACACACTTTGCAATTTTGCAGATGTGCTGGAGAAGGCAGATGATTTCGAGGCAGCCGCAAAGAAGCTGGTTGCAGATAAGTTGAGAGAGCATCAGAGAATCATCTTCAACGGAAATGGTTATTCTGAGGAGTGGGTAAAGGAAGCAGAGCGCCGTGGACTCCCAAATATCAAGTGCATGGTTGATGCGGTTGATTACCTCGCAACACCGGAGAATATCGAAATGTTTGAGAAGCATGGTGTAATGTCTAAGCGTGAGCTGGTTGCAAGAGGCGTTGTTATGTATGATAACTACGCAAAGCAGATCAATATCGAGGCTAAGACAATGATCGAGATGTCCACGAAGCAGATTATTCCGGCTGTTATGAAGTATGAGGGTACTCTGGCTGCTTCTGTGAAGGATTTGAAGGAGCTTGGTATCAGCGCAGATACACAGATGGAGATTCTTTCTACCATCGATACAAAGCTTGCGGAACTTAAGAAGGCAACTGCAGAGCTTGAGGATATTGTGGCTAAGGCTGCCGAGAAGGAAGAGGATCCAAAGGCATGGGCAAAGTATTACCATGATGTGGTATTTGCTTTCTTCGATACGGTTCGTAAGCCGGCGGATGAGCTTGAGAAGATCGTAGATGCAAAGGCATGGCCATTCCCTACATACGAAGAGCTGTTGTTTGAACAGTAGAATATGCTATAGACCATTTGGTTTATATATTTTCCCCCAGGGGCTGCTTTGGCAGCCCCTTTTTTACGCAATAGGAGATATTATGTGGAATGTTTTCAGTATTGAAAGTGAATTTTTTAGATTTGAATTGGAAATTTGGTTTATCGAGATGAGTTTTTCTGTTTGGGGCGATGGCAAATGGGCGTAGAATGGAGTATAATTATGAAAATGCCCACAACGTGGGCGTAGGACGTGGAAAGTAAGCGAAAAAACCCATCCCGGAAATTTTAAGCGAATTTCAGAGTGGATTCTGTATATCCACTCAGATGTACATATATAAAGATAAGAAGAGGATGAGACATGAAAATAAGGAACATTATATTTGATTGTAATGGCACGATGATTTTTGATGGCAAATATCATGATATTGCATGGCGGACATATGTGAGTAAGCTGGCTGGCAGGGAACTTACCAAAGAAGAATTCCAGCATCAGATACTCGGACATACGAACCGGGATATTTTCGAGTGGCTGCTTGGGAAGGGTGCTTTGTCCGAGGAGAAGATCATGCAGTTGACCGAAGAGAAAGAGGTTCTATACAGAAGCATGTATCAGGAAGATCAGGACGCCTGCAGGCTGGTGAAGGGGTTACCAGAATTTCTGGATGAGTTGCAGCGAAGAAATATAAAATGCAATATCGCAACGGCATCTGGTCTATCCAATGTCGACTTTTATTTTGAACGGTTTGCACTTGCAAAATGGTTTGACAAATCAAAGCTTGCCTATGATGATGGAACGATGCGGGCGAAACCGGCACCGGATATGTATATTCGTGCGATGGAGCGCATCGGGGCGGAGCCATCTGAGACGATGGTGATCGAAGACAGCCCATCCGGTGTGAAAGCCGCCGTTGCTGCGAACGCAGCTTGTATTGTAGGAATCTACGGCGATTCCGATAAAAAGCTGCTTCAGAATACAGGAGTGTGCGATTATCTGATTGAGGATTATACACGAAATTATATTGGATATATAGAGCGGAATCTGTTAGAATAGGGTAGCGGATAAAGTTACTGTGTTGTACGAATAAACGCAGGAAAGTAATTGGTATGCTATGGAACGATAAAATATAGGAGAATACAATAATCAGGAGGATAAAAACATGCAGGTAACTATTTCAGATGCAATTCGTTATATTGGAGTGGATGATAAGGATATTGACTTATTTGAGAGTCAGTATGTAGTACCAGAAGGTGTATCGTACAATTCATATGTGATTCTGGATGAGAAGATTGCAGTTATGGATACGGTTGATGCCAGGGGCATGGAAGGCTGGGAGGATAAGCTGCTTCAGACATTGAATGGAAAGAAGCCGGAGTATCTGATTATCTCGCATCTCGAGCCTGATCATGCGGGAAGTATCGGAAGAATGGTCGAGCTTTTTCCGGAGGTAAAGCTGGTTGCAAGTGCAAAGGCGATTGCGATGCTGCCACAGTTCTTCGAGGATAGATTGGATGCGCAGGAGAAGATTGCGGTCAAGGAGGGCGAAGAGTTATCGCTTGGAACCCATACATTGGTGTTCTATATGGCACCGATGGTACACTGGCCGGAGGTCATGGTGACCTATGAGAAGAGCGAGAAGGTGCTGTTCTCAGCAGATGGATTTGGTAAGTTCGGCGCGCTTTCCCTCACAGAAAATGAGGACTGGGCATGTGAGGCAAGACGGTATTATTTTAATATCGTCGGTAAATATGGCATGCCGGTGCAGACACTTCTGAAGAAGGCAGCAGGACTTGATATCGAGACAATCTGTCCATTGCACGGTCCGGTATTGAAGGAAAATCTCGGATACTATATTGGACTTTACGATACATGGAGCAAGTATGAGCCGGAGAATAAAGGCGTGCTTGTTGCGTATGCATCGATCCATGGCAATACGGCGAAGGCAGCTAAAAAGCTTGCAGACATGCTTCGCGCAGAGGGCGTAGAGAAGGTCGTTGTCAGTGATCTGGCGAGAGAAGATATGGCTGAGGTAATAGAGGATGCATTCCGCTATGACCGGATGGTGCTCTGTGCCGCAAGCTATGATGGTGGGGTATTTCCATGCATGCAGGATTTCCTGAATCATCTGCAGTCAAAGGCGTACCAGAAGCGTACCGTTGGTATTCTGGAGAATGGCAGCTGGGCACCATGTGCCGCCCGCACGATGAAGACGATTCTTTCTACGATGAAGGATGTCACGATTGTGGAGCCAACCGTTACGATCATGTCTACGATGAAGGAATCTGATTACCCAGCGATGGAAGCCTTAGTGAATGCAATCAAATAAGGAGAGTTTTAAGTGAAGAATTTGTACATAGCAGAGAAACCCAGCGTTGCCCGTGAGTTTGCAAAAGCGCTCGGCATGAAGGGGGCTGCAACTGCCGGTGCAAGGGACGGATACTTAGAGAACGAGGATACGATCGTGACATGGTGTGTCGGACATCTGATCACGATGAGCTATCCGGAGGTCTATGATCCAGCCTTGAAGAAATGGAGCTTTGATACGATTCCATTTATACCGGAGGAATATAAATATGAGATTATTGATGCGTCAAGCAAACAGTTTCAGATCGTAAGCAAGCTGCTGAATCGTGAGGATGTTGGACGCATCTATGTCTGCACCGACTCGGGACGAGAAGGAGAATATATCTACCGTCTTGTCGAGCAGATGGCAGGCGTGGACAAAAGTAAAAAAGACCGGCGACGAGTGTGGATTGATTCGCAGACCGAGGAAGAAATCATGCGAGGTATCCGGGAGGCGAAAGAGCTTTCTGCCTATGATAACCTGAGTGATGCGGCATATCTGCGTGCGCAGGAAGATTATCTGATGGGAATCAATTTTTCCCGTGCATTATCGCTGAAATATAGCTACACAGTCCGGAATTATCTTGGCATGGATCGATGCGTGATCGCAGTTGGACGTGTCATGACATGTGTACTTGGCATGATTGTGAAGCGGGAACGGGAGATCCGTCAGTTCGTGCCGACACCATTTTACCGAGTGCTTGCCAGCACAGAAGGATTTGAAGCAGAGTGGAAGACGACGAAGGATTCTGCCTATCTGGATTCTCCTCTTCTGTATAAGGAAAATGGTTTCAAAAAAGAAGAGAGTGCTAAGCAGTTGATTACTGAATTGTCTGCGGATGCACCGATTGAACTGATCGTGCAGAAGGTAGAGAAAAAGACAGAGAAGAAAGCACCACCGATGTTATATAACTTAGCGGAGCTGCAAAATGACTGTTCACGGTTGTTTAAGATTAGTCCGACCGATACGTTGAATACCGTGCAGACACTCTATGAGCGAAAGCTGGTAACATATCCAAGAACGGATGCCCGTGTGCTTTCCACAGCCGTTGCGAAAGAAATCGGGAAAAATATCGGTGGCTTGCAGAAATACGAACCGCTTGCACAGTATGCGCAGTATATTATGCAACAGGGCGGATACAAGGGTGTTGCCAAATCCAAATATGTCAATGATAAACAGATTACCGACCACTATGCGATCATTCCGACCGGACAGGGACTTGGGAATCTGAATGGGTTAAATGATATTCAGCGGAAGGTGTATGACATTATTGCACGGCGGTTTTTGAGCATTTTCTTTCCGGCAGCAGAGTATGAGAAAGTAAGCCTTGTGTTGTCAAGACAGATTCATACGGTGGTTGGCGAAAAAGAAAATGGAACCGAAAGCTTTTTTGCAAATTTCAAACGACTGAAAAATCCAGGGTATCTGACGATAGCAGGACTTTCGTCTGACAAAAAACAGGAAGAACAGAAGCTGACGGATGAGGAGTTGGCGAAGTTTGCATCTTTGAAGAAAGGTGATGCGATTCCAGTACAGACATTCAATATCAAGGAAGGAGAGACATCTCCACCGAAGCGATATTCTTCGGGTACATTGATTCTGGCGATGGAAAATGCCGGACAGCTCATCGAGGATGAAGAGCTTCGAAGTCAGATCAAGGGCAGCGGTATTGGAACGAGTGCGACACGTGACAGTATCATCACGAAGCTTGTGACGAACAAATACATTGCGTTAAATAAGAAAACACAGATCGTGACACCGACGTTTCTTGGAGAGATCATCTACGATGTATGCTTAAATTCCATTCAGAGTTTGCTTTGGGCGGAAATGACGGCATCGTGGGAGAAAGGGCTTTCCGGTGTTGCGGAGGGAACGATTTCGAAGGATGAATATACAGCCAAGATGAATAAATTTGTCTGTGATAACACGAATGCCGTGAAGCAGATACGAAATCAGAATCAGATCACGCGATTGTTTGACCGGACGAAGCCATTTTATGAGAAGGCGGGAGCGAAGAAGGCTGCAAAGAATCGTAGATATATTGAAAAATGAGCAGAATCAGATGTTTCATATGCATGAAATAAGTTTCATGCGTATGGTTCAATAGATGGATGGAGGATAGAAAATGAAAAGTGTAAATGCAGTAACAATCAAGGAATTATATGATCTTTCCCATACGGAGGCAAAACCTTTGATGGAGCAGTATACCTATCCGTGGGAGGTGCTTCCACATATTGGAGAATTTATCGTTAAGCTTGGGGAGTCTCTTCCGAAGGAAGAGTATACCGAAGTAGCGGAGCATGTCTGGGTGCATAAGACAGCGAAGGTATTTGCATCAGCATATCTGGCAGGACCGGCAATCATCGGCGCCGAGACAGAAGTGCGCCAGTGTGCGTTTGTCCGCGGAAATGCTCTGGTTGGAAAAGGCTGTGTGATCGGTAATTCCACAGAGCTGAAAAACGTGATCATCTTTGATAATGTGCAGGTGCCACATTATAACTATGTTGGCGATTCTATCTTGGGATTTAAGTCGCATATGGGAGCAGGTTCGATCACATCGAATGTAAAGAGTGATAAGACACTTGTCCATGTGAAAGGAATTGATCCAGAGACAAATGAGAAGTTTGATCTGGAAACTGGTTTGAAGAAATTTGGAGCAATGCTTGGAAATCATGTAGAGGTTGGTTGTAATTCTGTATTAAATCCTGGTACAGTTATTGGCTCAAACAGTAATGTCTATCCGCTTTCCCCGGTACGTGGATTTGTACCGGCAGAAAGCATCTATAAGACGGGTGGCGTAATCGTAAAGAAACACGCATAAGTGGTTAGTTTGTATCAATCCGGGCAGATTGTGCTGCCTGGCGGGCGGCTTCCAGTATGAGCAGTGTGGTGTACTGGTTGTCGCTTGCATATGTAACAGAATCCAGATCACCGGTGATCTGTAGCTGCTCATTGATGGCATCCACGGAAGGTGTTAAAAGCGGATACATGGCTGTGACGGTTTCGTTTGTGTTTGATACTTCGATGTGTGTGACTGCATGTTTGTCGATGGTCGTCTGTAATTCCAGTGTGGTGCCACCAAGATTTAACTGCGAGGTATAGACACCTGGCTGGTATGTGGCAAATGTTTCCGTTGAGATGCTTGTATCTGTGGTATCCTTTTCGTCCTCCTTTGGCGAGAACATATACCAGAGCAGCAGGATCAACAGGATGCCGAGGACGATAAATATGCCAGTGTAGATGAGTTCTTTTGATTTTAAGACGATAATTTTCGTTTTGGATGACATAATAAAAAACTCCCTGTTCAGAATTAGTATAATATATTCTGAATAGGGAGTTTTTATTACTTTAGAATTAGGAAAATCAACACTTACAGGGAAGAATATCCGTGGCTGTTGATGATTCCCTTGATTGGTATGCCGGCTTTGCAGAGTGGGCAGTCAGCAGCAGAGTGTGTTTCGTAATTCGGGATATCCTCGGTACGGAAGATGGTGTTGATCTGCTCGTCGTGAATTTCATCGGCTGCGGAGAAAATCGAAGATACACCGACCACTTCACCACCGTAATATTCGATACACTCGAGTGCGGTCTGCAAGGTCTTTCCGGTTGTAGCAGTTGCTAACAATACAAGGACATGCTTGCCTTTGATCATGGAAAGATAATTCTCACGAAATATAAGCTGTCCGCCAGAGTGCTGCTCCGGGGAAATGATGTATGCAGTATTGTGCAGGTTCGCAGATAAGATACCTGTGTTAAGAAGTTCGTCTGCAAGATAAGCACCGATCACATTTGTACCGTCCAGACAGACGATCGTATCAATGATCGTTGTAGCAGCGTAGCGGGTAGCCAGCACTTTGGCAGCGGCATGTGCTTCGCTTCGACGGCTCTTCAGACTTGTCATATCAATATAGTAGTTGATATGAGAAGAAGATGTTGCGTAGTGACCAGGTGTTACATTCAGTGAGATTAAGTTGCTGGATGTAGACTGTACCTTGAATGTATTTGTGTTTTCCATAAATAGTACCCCTCCTGTGCGTTTTATGACATACTGATATTATAAATGGTATACGGGATTTATGCAAGCAAAGTAGCACAATACACAGAAAATTCACCGTATATTTTCTCCGATTTTTGAGACACCGACATAGATCTGGGAGATCTTATACCACGTTGGAAAATCGACGATTCCACTTACCGGAAGGTTAAAAATAGACTGAAAGGCACGCACGGATTCTGTAGTTGCGGAACCGAAGATGCCATCGACTGTGACAGTTGGAATCGCCGGATAATTCTGCGCGATGCGGTTTAACTGCTCCTGAATCGTAATCACCGGTTCGCCGGAACTTCCAATTGTCAGATCATAGCCCGGATAAGAGGACGGGATTCCGGAGACAATTTCTGCTTCATTTACATACATATCGGATCCGTAATAGTAGTGGATGATATCTATGGCAGAGAAACCATCATCCCCGAGTGCTTTAGAACCCCACTGTGTCATCCAGTTTGGACAGGAGACGCGCTTGCCATCGCAGTATTGTGTGAGAATCGGCTGCTTGACATTTGGACGGGCGAGATAGCGGTTGTAGAGCCGGTCGGCAATCTGCGAGATATTCTCGTAAATGGTCTTGCCGTAGATCCATTTGTGGTCGTAAGCGGTGGAGGATGTAATAGTGAAATTATAGCCTTTGTTTCGATACCATTCTGTATACACCCGGTTTAAAGTAAAGGACATGATCGCCAGAATATTGGCTTCGATCGTGCTTTCTGGCCAGGTGGAGTAGATTTCACAGCAGGCGACATTTTTGATGTAGTCGATGTATGGGACATAATAATCGGTAGCAGTGGAGTCGCCGGGGACACCGTCGTGTACGACAATCGTTTCTGGTACGACGACGCGTGAGAGGACGATCTCGCCACTTTCGGATAAAGGCTTGATCTCCGGCTCGGCGATTTTCGGTGGATAGTATTCCCAGAGCGTGTGTCCGCCGATGACGATTGGGTTATAGACATAGTCAGGTGTCTGCTCGGATGGCTGCAATACGATGGACTGCAATCCGTTTTCGCCAGAGAATATCTGGACGCCCGAGACAAGCCCTTCCTGATAGCCGGGAGCGGAGATCTTTACATTGTATTCAGAATAGGGCTGGTTGTCAGTTGGCTCCATGCTGTATTCACGCGGTGGTGCGGAAAGCTCGATATTTCCGGTCTGTCCGTTTCGGTCTGTGTTGACGGATTCTAAGATCCGGTTTGGCTCTCCTGTGTTTGCGATTTCAATAGTAGCAGAAGAAAGCGGAGAGTAACTGTCTGTGCCTGTGACTATGACATTTAAATTTCCTGTATCACTAGAATATTGATCCATACGAGATACCTTGATTTTTCGTCCATATAATATATGAAAAAGCGTGGAGAATTATGTAAATAAAAAATTATACATGTTAAGAAAAAACACTTGACAAGCAGAGAAAAAGCATGTATGATGCAAAAGGTTTGTAAATGAAAAATACTTTACAGGTGATTCAGATGGAGAAGTTTGTACGTCAGTCATTGCTCTATGATTTTTATGGAGAGCTGTTGACGCAGACACAGAAAAGTATATACGAAGATGTTGTGATGAATGACCTGTCCTATTCGGAACTGGCAAGGGAATATGGAATCTCCAGACAAGGCGTGTTTGATATGATGAAGCGCTGTGACAAGAAGCTGGAGGACTTTGAGAAAAAACTGAAATTAGTAGAAAAATTTGAGAATGCCAGAGAGAAGGTAGCCACGATACAGACTGAGATTCAGGCATTGCGGGAACGCAATGAAAATCCGACGCTGGATGGAGCGTTTGCGGATATTGACACGAATCTTACCGGGCTGCTGGATGATTTTTAAAAGTTCGATGTTTGGTTTTGTTTGGGAGGAGACGCATGGCGTTTGACAGTTTAACAGACAAATTGCAAAACGTGTTCCGGAAGTTGAGAAGCAAAGGAACGATTACGGAAGCGGATGTAAAGGAAGCGATGAAAGAAGTAAAGCGTGCGCTGTTGGAGGCGGATGTAAACTTCAAGGTCGTAAAACAGTTTATCAATTCGGTTAGTGAACGTGCGGTTGGAGAGGAAGTCTTGAAAGGATTAAATCCCGGACAGATGGTAATCAAGATCGTAAAAGAAGAGATGGACAAGTTGATGGGCTCAGAGACAACCGAGCTGAAGCTTCTGCCATCCAATGAAATCACGATTGTGATGATGTGTGGTCTGCAGGGTGCAGGTAAGACAACAACCGTTGCAAAGCTTGCAGGCAAGTTTAAAAACAAGGGTAAAAAGCCGTTGCTTGTTGCATGTGACGTTTATCGTCCGGCGGCAATCAAGCAGTTGGAGATTAACGGTGAAAAAGTCGGAGTTCCTGTATTTTCGATGGGAGATGGACATAAACCGGTAAATATTGCGAAAGCAGCGATTGAGCATGCCGCAAAGAATGATATCAATTTAGTATTTTTGGATACTGCAGGTCGTCTGCATGTCGATGAAGACATGATGAACGAGCTGGCAGAGATCAAGGAAAATCTGAATGTGACATACACAATTCTGACTGTCGATGCGATGACTGGTCAGGATGCAGTCAATGTAGCGACATCATTTAATGATAAGATTGGCATTGATGGCGTGATTTTGACGAAGCTCGATGGTGATACCCGTGGCGGTGCCGCACTTTCCATCAAAGCGGTGACAGGAAAACCAATCCTGTATGCCGGAATGGGAGAGAAGCTCACGGATCTGGAGCAGTTCTATCCGGATCGTATGGCGAGCCGAATCCTCGGCATGGGCGATGTGGAGAGTCTGATCGAGAAAGCACAGTCAGCAATCGATGAGGAAAAGGCAAAGGAGATGGAAGAGAAGTTTAAGAAGGCTTCTTTCGATTTCAATGATTTTCTAGATCAGATGGAACAGATGGAAAAGATGGGTGGCATGAATGATATTTTGAAGATGCTGCCTGGATTTGGAAATAAAAAACAACTCCAGAATCTGGAGATTGACGACAATGCGATGAATATGCCGAAGGCAATCATTTTGTCGATGACGAAGCAGGAACGTTCGCATCCGGAGATCATCAATCCGAGCCGCAAGAAGCGTATTGCAGATGGTGCAGGCGTTCCAATCAGCGAAGTAAATAAGCTGATTAAGCAGTTTGAACAGTCCAGAAAAATGATGAAGCAGATGTCCGGTATGATGGGTGGAAAGCGCCGCGGCGGATTCAAGCTTCCGTTTGGATTTTAATTTTTGATAATAGTATAACTATTATATATAGACGAAAGAATTTTAAGGAGGTGAAATTTAACATGGCAGTTAAAATCAGATTAAGAAGAATGGGATATAAGAAGCATCCTTTTTATAGAGTTGTAGTAGCTGATTCCAGATCACCAAGAGATGGTAGATTCATCGATGAGATCGGAACATATGATCCAAATCAGGAGCCAGCATCTGTAAAGATCGACTCTGATGCAGCTAAGAAGTGGCTTGCTGATGGTGCTCAGCCTACAGATACTGTTGCAAAGCTTTTGAAGCAGGCAGGCATCGAGAAGTAAGACTGATGTGCAAGGGAGGTGCAGGTTATGAAGGAATTAGTAGAACTGATTGCAAAATCCCTCGTTGATTATCCGGATGAAGTTGTTGTAAAAGAGACAATCGATGGAGATACCATAACAATCGAACTGAACGTTGCAGGAGATGATATGGGTAAGGTGATCGGCAAACAGGGCCGAATTGCCAAATCCATTCGTACTGTGGTGAAGGCGGCTGCATCAAAGGGTGATAAAAAGGTAATTGTAGACATCAAATAATTCTTAGATTCCCGGTGCCATATGGCATCGGGAATTCTTTTATCGGAGGAATGAATGAACGAAGATATGTTTCGAATTGGCGTAATCACGTCGACACATGGATTAAAGGGTGAGGTCAAGGTATTCCCGACGACCGATGATCCGGCACGATTCAAGAAGCTGAAAAAATGCTTTATTCGTACAAAAAGTGGCGATGTACCAGTGGAGAAAAAATCATGCAAGTTCTTTAAGAACATGGTGATTCTTTCTTTTTCGGAATTTAATGATATAAATGAGATAGAAAAATACAAGGGCTGTGAACTGTATGTAACACGGGAAGATGCAGTTCCACTCGAGGAAGATGAGTTTTATATTGCAGATGTGATCGACGCAGAGGTGTTCGAGGATAACGGCAAAAAGCTTGGGACACTTGTGGATGTGATGCAGACAGGTGCGAACGATGTGTTTGTCGTGAAGATGGAGAATGGCAAGGAAGTGTTGCTTCCGGTCATTAAGGATTGCGTGTTGGATATCAATGCAGAAGAAAAAAAGATTGTTGTTCACATGATGAATGGACTGCTGGACTAACGATATCGGAGGCAGATATGTATTTTCATATTATGACATTATTTCCGGAGATGGTGCTTGGAGGATTAAATGAGAGCATTACCGGAAAGGCAATTGAAAAAGGACTAATCGGTGTAGATGCTGTGAATATCCGTGATTTTGCAGGTAATCGGTATGGGCACGTTGATGATTATACCTATGGTGGCGGTGCAGGTATGCTGATGCAGCCGGGACCGGTGTATGATGCGTACCAGCATGTGCTTGCGCAGATTGCAGTACGTAAGGAAAAGAAAGGGACATCGGCACAGGCGAAAAAAGTACGTGTGCTTTATATGACACCGCAGGGACAGCCGTTTAAACAGTGCATGGCAGAAGAGTATGCGAAAGAAGAAGATCTTGTGCTTTTGTGTGGACATTATGAGGGCATTGATGAGCGTGTGCTGGAGATGATTGTGACCGATTATGTGTCGATTGGCGATTTTGTATTGACGGGTGGCGAACTTCCGGCGATGATGATTGTGGATGCAACAAGCCGTCTTGTGCCGGGCGTGCTTGGCAGCGATGAAAGTGCGGTATATGAAAGCTTCTATGATGGCTTGCTGGAATATCCGCAGTATACCCGCCCAGAAGAATTTATGGGGAAGAAAGTACCAGAGGTGCTGCTTTCCGGACATCATAAGAACATCGAAGAGTGGCGGTATGAACAGTCGATGCAGCGGACACAGGAACGGCGCCCGGATCTGTATGAGATCTATGTGGAGGCACACCGGGAAGAGCTGGAAAAACGCAGACGAAAAAAAGAAGAAAAAGAACGAAAGCGGCTCCGTCGGGAGCAACGTGCAAAAATGCAGACAAATGAATAACTACTGCTTGTCTTGCAGAGAAATATGGTATATAATTTTTATAATATCGAAAGAAAAACGGGAGAGAAAAACCATGAAAAAAAGAGTATATATTGCAGTTGTTACACTGGCACTTGCCAGTCTGTTTGCAGGCTGTGGAAAGAAATCCGCGGATGCAGCCGTTTCGGTAAAAGATGATGTTGTGGAATTCGTAAATGAAGAGCTTCCAGCAGCAAAGGCAGATCATGACAATGCGATTGGCATTTACAATGCATATTTTACAGGAAGTAGTGATCAGGATCTTGATGCATTTAAGACATCTTTGCAGGATACCGCAATTCCAGCAATGGAGAATTGTATCACAACGATTTCTAATATCGAGGTTGCAACAGATGAGGTAAAAGCGTTAAAGGATTCCTATCTGCAGAGCGTACAGAAAGAATGCGAAGCCATGAAGATGGTTGTCTCAGCGATTGATGGAGAAAATGCAGACTATCTGACACAGGCAGACAGCTTGATTGCAGAGGCAGCTACACTTCGGAGTGACTACCAGACAAAACTTCAGGCAATTGCGAATGAGCAGGGAATTGTAGTAAATCAGTAATGGTAAGAAAGCTGTCGGTGAAACATCCGGCAGCTTTCCTGCGTTATATGAGGAATTTGCGTATGGAACAGACAGAACGTGAAAAGAAAGAACAGGCATATATCACACAGTTAAAGAAGAATATGAACCCGGAGGATGTCGCTGGACTGTATCACCTCTATCAGAAGCTGACAGAGAAAAGCTATTTTCGGACAGATGTGGGATTTGGATTTCTGGCGGAGCTGCGCGATTATCTGGTGAAAAATGGTTACCAGATTGATGCTTATACAATGCCGCAGTCACAGGCAAATAAAAAGGTATCAGAGACGCACACAGATGCACATTTGCGCAGGAAATATGAGCGGCTGTGTGAGAAACAGGAACAGACGGAGAAGGAAGTGGAACGTTTGAATCTGCTTCGTATCCGGCTGACAATCGCGGTTGTCGCACTTGCGGTGGCTGTGATTGGTATGATATTTATTGCAGTGACAAATAAAAATGTTGGATACTTTCATGCTGAACAGAAAGTGCAGGATAAATACGCATACTGGGAGGAACAGTTGGATGCACGCGAGAAGGAATTGCAGGAGTGGGAAGAAGAGCTGAGTGAACAGGCAGAAAAAAACAATGACGCAAAGACACAAAATTGACAAAAATACATGCTATAATCGGGTACAATAAATGATAGAAAATGGTAGTTAGGAGGAACTGGGATGAATGATTTAAAAGTACTGGTCGTGGATGATGAGAGTCGTATGCGGAAACTGGTTCGTGATTTCCTTGTGAAAGACGGATATTCGGTTGTGGAGGCTGCGGACGGTGAAGAAGCGGTCGATGTATTTATGTCGGACAAGGACATCTCATTGATTATTCTGGATGTTATGATGCCGAAGCTGGATGGATATGGTGTTGCGGAGGAAGTACGGAAAATGTCCGATGTGCCGATTATCATGCTGACGGCAAAAAGTGATGAGAGAGATGAGCTGCGTGGATTCGATCTTGGAATTGACGAATATATTACGAAGCCGTTTTCTCCCCGGATTCTGGTGGCAAGAGTAGAGGCAGTGCTTCGCAGAACGCAGGCAGATGCAGATTCAAATGTGATCAGCGTAGATGGAATCGAGATGGATATTGCAGCCCATCAGGTAAAGGTGGATGGGGAACCAATCGAACTTTCCTATAAGGAATTTGAACTGTTAAATTATTTCTTACAGAATCGTGGCGTAGCTTTGTCCAGAGAAAAAATCCTGAACAATGTCTGGAACTACGATTATTTTGGAGACGCCAGGACAATCGATACCCATGTGAAGAAGCTTCGTAGTAAGCTTGGAAGCAAGGGTGACTATATCAAGACAATCTGGGGTATGGGTTATAAGTTCGAAGGCTAAGACCCGAAACTCAATTCGGGTCAAGATATCCATGATGGTTGTTTTTTTCTCAGTATTTATAATTGCGGCATCCTGGCTGCTTTGCAGTTATGTACTTGGAGGAGTATTTCGTTACAGCATAAAAAACAACTTGATCACAACGTACAATTCCTGCAATGAGCTGTTTCAGGATGAGAGCGGAGATTTGTTTGAAAATGGTGATCTGTTTGGACAGATTAAAAATCCGCAGGATGCAGTTGTGATGATCGTGGATTCAGATAATGGAAAATTATATACATCTATCAACGACGAAGGTCAGATGATGGAGGGTATGCGCAGTCTTATGAACAGCATCCGCAGTGAGGATAACGAAAGTCAGTTTGGCACGGGTGAATATATCATCCGAAGAAACCATGATACAATAACGAATGCGGATTATTATGATCTGATTGGAAGACTGAACAATGGATATGAGGTTTTGCTGCGTACACCGATTGCACGTGTCGAATCGGTTATGCAGGTTATGACGCATTTGTTTATCTATATCTGTATCGGGCTTATGGTATTTGGAACATCCTTTATGCTGTTGTTCAGCAATATTTTCGCGGCACCGATCAAGCGGATGTCCAAGGCTGCAAAAAGGATGAGTGAACTTGATTTTGACGTAAAGATTCCGGTTACAAGTAATGATGAGATCGGAGAACTTGGCAACAGTATGAATGAGATGTCCGAGAAGCTGGAACAGACAATCTCGGAACTGAAAGCAGCCAATATCGAGTTGCAGCGCGATATTGCAGAACGTCGTAAGATCGACGATATGCGGAAGGAATTTCTGTCACATGTATCGCATGAATTAAAGACGCCAATCGCTCTGATCCAGGGCTATGCAGAAGGTTTGAAAGATGATATGTGTGACGACAAGGAAAGCCGTGATTTCTATACGGATGTTATCATTGATGAGTCACATAAGATGAACACAATGGTCAAGCGTCTGCTTACGTTAAATGAGATTGAATTTGGCGATACGAAGCTGAATATCGAGCGGTTTGAACTGGTTGGTTTTGTGAATTCGATTCTGGCATCCACCAAGATTCTGGCAGAGGAAAAGGGTGCGGAGATTATATTCGAGGAAGAACCACCTGTGTATGTATGGGCAGATGAGTATATGATTGAGGAAGTCTTTACGAACTATCTGACAAATGCAATCCATTATGTACGAAAAGATGGTGTGATCCGTATTTCATTTAAACCGATGGGCAACGATATCCGTGTCTGCGTTTACAATCAGGGTGACTGGATCGCCGAGGAAGATATTGGACGTGTGTTTGAGAAATTCTATAAGGCAGATAAGGCACGGACAAGAGAGTACGGTGGTAATGGAATCGGTCTTTCCATTGTTGCGGCGACGATGGAAGCACATGGAAAGAAATATGGCGTGGAGAATGTAGCAGACGGAGTGCTTTTTTACTTTGATTTGGATGCTAATGTGCTTGCCGATAAGTAAAATAAGTGGTAAAATTATTTTATCCTTGTGGGTAAAGAAATAGGCAATGCATATGACATGAGAAGATAGAGTATGAGAAAAAAGCAGGAAGCAAAACACGCAAATAAAAAAATATGGAAACGGCGGCTGCTGGCAGGGCTGATCGCATGCGGCATATTTGTGACAACTGGTTGCGGACAGGTGATTGACCTGACCGATGAGGAGAATCATCTGATCGCAGAATATGCGGCAGAGCTGTTGCTGAAATATGATCGGAATTATGATACCCGTTACAATCCAGATGAACTGGAGGATACGACGGAGACTATGACCGAGACTGATGCGACGACAGAAGCAACTACAGAGATGGTGACGACAACGGAGGTTGCAACGACAGAGCAGGATGTACCTGCGGATGGTCAGACGACGCAGGCACAGCCGGTGACAGACGAAGCAGTTAAGGAAGACATCGGAGCAACTGTGGATTCGGATTTTGATATCGCTGCATTTGTCGGGGAGAGCCGCATCTCTGTCCGGTATGCATATTACATGGTGGTGGACAGTTATCCATCGTATGATCAGGATGGTATGTATATCGAGGTGCAGGCACCGGAAGGGTATAAACTGTTAGTATTGAAGTTCGAGGTAGAAAACAAGACAAACGAAGATCAGGCAGTTGATCTGTATAATAAAGATGTCAATTATAATATTGTCGTGGATAACAGCCGGACAACCAAGCAGATGCTGACGATCTTAGCAGACGATCTGTATACTTATGACAAGACGATTCAGGCGAGCAGCCGGGAAGAAACGGTGCTTTTGTATACGGTTTCTGATTCCGTGGCAAACAAATGGACGGACTTGAAATTACAGGTAAAATATGGCGGAACGAGTGCTGTGTTACAGCTTGAACAGTAAGAGTGGTCTTACATAGAGGGCTTGCATAAAGGAGGGTACATATGGATTCAAATATTTTATTGGAGAGCGGTACAAACGAACTTGAGGTTCTTGAGTTCATCATAAATGGCAATCATTATGGAATCAATGTAGAAAAGGTGCGGGAGATTCTTCCATATCAGGAGATTACACCGGTTCCAAATTCACACCCATGTATTGAAGGAATCTTCATGCCACGTGGGGATATCATTACAGTTATTGATCTGTTCCAGACGCTGGGATTCCCGAATCCGGATAAGCAGAATAACTTTTTGATTGTGACGAACTTTAACAACTTAAATATTGCATTTGATGTACAGGCAGTGCTTGGTATCAACCGTGTATCATGGAAGGATGTTGTGAAGCCAGATGCAACGGTCAGTGGCCCGGGAACTGGAATCGCGACAGGTATTATTAAGAATGCGGATAATCTGTTGATCATTCTTGATTTTGAGCGGATTGTGGAGGGTATCTGTCCGGAAACAAGTTTGAAGATTTCTCAGGTGACAGAGTTGGAAGATCGTGAGCGTAACAGCATTCCAATTCTGGTTGCAGAGGATTCTATGATGCTCTGTAAGCTGATTGAGGATGCACTGCACAGAGCCGGTTATACAAAGCTTACAATCAAGAACAACGGACAGGAAGCATGGGATTATCTGTGTGAACTGAAGAAGAATAATGGTGTAGAATATGGCGCGAAGTGTCTGATTACAGATATTGAGATGCCGCAGATGGATGGACATCATCTGATCAAGAAGATTCGTGAGACAGAAGGATTAAAGCAGATTCCGATTGTGATATTCTCGTCTTTGATTAACGATGATATGAAGCGGAAGGGTGATCTGCTTGGCGCAGATGCACAGATCAGCAAACCGGAAATCGGTCAGTTAGTAGGAATTCTGGACAGTCTGGTGGCAAGCCAGATATACGGAACAAATAAGTAATATTATGCCGGCAGGTTTCCTGTCGGCATCTGAAATTTATAGCATATGAGGTGAGAGAGATGGATTTGAAGAGTACCGGAAAGACAAAAGAAGAAATCAAAGAGATGTATAACAAATACTTCTATGAGACATTTCAGCGTTTTGATTTCATTGCAGAAAAAGGCGAGGATGACTATGTCATCGATGAGACTGGAAAACGGTATCTCGATTTTATGGCGGGTATTGCGGTTAATTCAGCCGGACATTGCAATAAGAAGGTTGTGGAAGCAATCATGGAGCAGTGCCAGCAGATGATGCATGCGTCCAACTATTGTTACACGATTCCGATGGTTATGCTTGCACAGCGTATCTGTGATGCTATCGGTATGGAGAAGATTTATTTCCAGAATTCCGGGGCAGAGGCAAATGAAGTTATGATCAAGCTTGCCAGAAAATATGGAAAAGATAATTTTGGACCAAACCGTTATCATATTGTAACAGCCAAGAACAGCTTTCATGGACGGACACTTGCGACTCTGGCAGCAACCGGACAGCCGGGAACAGCAATCCAGAGAAACTATGATCCGATGATTCCTGGATTTTCTTATGCAGAGTTTAACAATGTACAGGCATTTGCAGATGCGTGTACGGACGATACGATTGCAATCATGGTAGAGCCGGTACAGGGAGAAGGCGGTGTGATTCCTGCAACGAAGGAGTTCTTACAGGGCTTGCGCAAATTGTGCGATGAGCGTAATATGCTGTTGTTATTTGATGAGGTGCAGACTGGCTGGGGAAGAACCGGAAGTCTGATGGCATATATGGGATACGGTGTGAAGCCGGATTGTGTCAGCATGGCGAAAGCAATGGGCGGCGGAATGCCGATCGGTGCAATGTGTACAAGTGCGAAGCTGGCGCTTACATTTGGACCAGGTGCACACGGAAGCACCTATGCAGGAAATCCGGTTGCCTGTGCGGCAAGTTATGCACAGATCGGAGAGATCATAGATCAGAAGCTTCCGGAAAATGCAGATAAGATCGGTGCATATTTCCGTGAGGAACTATTGAAACTTCCATGTGTGAAAGAGGTACGTGGACGTGGACTTATGATTGGCGTTGAGTTCAACAAGGATATTGCAACTGACGTGAAGTATCAGTCTGCCGACGAAGGTCTTCTGATCACAGCGGTTCGACCAAATGTGATCCGTCTAGTTCCACCACTCAATATTACAGAGAAAGAATGCGATGAAGCATTTGCAATTTTACATAAGGTTGTATCAAAGTTGGTATAATGAAGGTAAAGTGTTTTTGACAGGAGGCTATGACAATGAGACGTAAAAATGCATGGACAACGTACAATAAAAAGCAGTTAGATGAGCTGGAGAAGCTTTGTAAGAACTATCTGAAGTTTCTGGATAAAGGAAAGACGGAACGTGAGTGTGTAAAGCAGATTGTAAAGCAGGCAGAAGAAAAAGGCTATGTGAATCTGGCAGATATCACAAAGGATAAGAAAGCACTCAAGGCAGGTGATAAAGTATATAGCGTCTGCATGGACAAGACAGTTGCCCTGTTCCAGATTGGAAAGAAGAAGCTTGAAAAGGGTATGAACATCTTAGGTGCACATATTGATTCGCCTCGTATGGACGTAAAGCAGAATCCGTTGTATGAGAGCGAAGAGTTTGCATATCTGGATACACATTACTATGGTGGTATCAAGAAATATCAGTGGGTAACATTGCCACTTGCATTGCATGGTGTGGTTGTAAAGAAGGATGGAACTGTGATCACAGTCAATGTCGGTGAGGATAAGAATGATCCGGTCTTCTGTGTGACGGATCTGTTGATCCATCTGGCTGGTGAGCAGATGGAGAAAAAGGCAAACAAGGTAATCGAGGGAGAAAACCTGGATGTCCTCGTAGGCAGTAAGCCTTTGGAAGGAAAGGAAAAGGATGCAGTGAAAGAAGGTATCCTTGAGATTCTGAAAGAGAAATATGATATGACAGAAGAGGACTTCATGTCTGCAGAGATCGAGGTTGTTCCAGCCGGACATGCACGGGAGTCAGGTCTGGATCACAGTATGGTTATGTCTTATGGACAGGATGACCGTGTCTGCGCATATACATCTCTGGCAGCGATGCTGGAAGTGGAGGAAGTAGAAAAAACAACCTGTTGTCTGCTTACAGACAAAGAGGAGATCGGAAGTGTCGGTGCGACAGGTATGCAGTCCCGTTTCTTCGAGAATTCCGTGGCAGAGCTGATGGATGCAATGGGAGAATTCAGCGAGTTATCGTTGCGCAGATGTCTGGCAAATTCGAGCATGCTTTCATCCGATGTAAATGCAGCGTATGATCCTTTATTTGCAAATGCATTTGAGAAAAATAACGCGTCTTATTTTGGACGTGGTGTTGTATTCAGCAAGTTTACCGGTTCCAGAGGAAAATCTGGAAGTAACGATGCAAATGCAGAATACATTGCGCGTATTCGTAAGATGATGGATAAAAATGAGGTCTGCTTCCAGACGGCAGAACTTGGAAAGGTCGATGTCGGTGGTGGCGGAACGATTGCCTACATCCTGTCATTGTATGGCATGGAAGTGATCGACTGTGGAGTTGCGGTTTTAAATATGCATGCACCTTGGGAAATCACATCCAAGGCAGATATTTACGAGGCGTACAAGTGCTATAAAGTCTTCTTAAAAGAAGCATAAAAAATGAAAGATAAAGATTGATACCAATATGATAAAGAATAAGTGGAACAATCATAAATTGGCAGCAGAAAGTATGGCATTCCTTATGGTATGCCTTTTTCTGCTGTTTTCTTTTTGGAATCCGGTTATGTCCTATGCGAAGGATTCTTTTCTGGCTGGTTATATGCAGTCTGTATATAATCAGAAATCAGGCATCGGCAGCAATGAGGTAAATTGCTTGTTTCAGTCGTCGTCTGGATATATATGGGCAGGAACCGATGGCGGACTTTATCGTTCCAATGGTTCCGGATTTCAGAGCATTGACCTGTGGGATACGGATCGTACGGATCTGTATTCGATCAATTGTATCATGCAGGATCAGGATGGACGGATGTGGATTGGCACGGACAACTATGGATTGTTTTATATCGAGGATGGACAGACCCATCATCTGCAGGAAGAATATTACAATGGAAATAAAACGATTCTTGCAATCACGGAAGGACAGGATGGGACAATCTATGTGGCATGTACAAGTGGCTTGTTTGTGGTTGCGCAGGCAGATCAGGATAAACGTTCAGATACGTCGGCGTATTGTCTCGCTGCGTATTCGGATGCAGTGCTTGCAAGTATGGAATTCCGTGGGCTGACTGCAAAAGACGATGAGATCTGGGGACTTGCTGCAGGTGGAAAAATCTATGTATTTAATCAGGAAGGTGTGCTGCACGAGATTACAGAGCAGGAAGAGTCGGGAGAAGAATGGAACACGATTCAGACCTGTCAGGATTATGTCTATGTAGGAAGCAGCGGCAGGGAAGTCCGTGCGTACCGGACAGCAACAAGCAAACGGACGCTGGCAGCCGGTGTTGAGGGCATTAACAATTTCATGCAGGATGCAGAAGGCAGACTGTGGGTGTGTGCAGATAACGGGTATGGATATTTTGATAAGCAGTCAAATTTTGTACGCATCAATGACAGCCAGATTGATACGTATATCTCCGATATGATTCAGGATTACGAGGGAAATTATTGGATTGCATCTTCTCGTCTTGGACTGCTGCTTTTGACGAAAAGCAAATTCTCTGATTACAATATGGCAAGTGGCATGGCTGAGAGCATGGTAAATGCTGTATATGAATATCGTGGGAAGAAATACATTGCAACGGATGATGGACTTTATATCTACAATGCAAAGGAAGAGCAGGAAGTCAATGATCTGACAGAACTTCTGAAGAATGTTAGTGTACGGCATATCACTGCGGACGATTCTGGCACATTGTGGATATCGACCAATCGAAAATATGGCGTTGTGAAATATCAGGCAGACGGAACAATCACGGTGTACGGAAGATCGGATGGATTGCCGGGTATGGCGGTGAATTGTACGCTTCCATTGTCTGATGGCAGGCTTGCGGTTGCTACGACAGAAGGACTTGCGATTCTGGATGAGACTGGAAAAGTGGAACAGGTTTATCATAGCGGGGAGGAACTTGCCGAGGTTAATATATTGTCGCTGTTTGAGACACAGGAGGGCGATATACTGGCAGGAACGGACGGTGAAGGAATCTATGAATTGGAAGCTGGAAAGGATACATTACTGCATTACAGCACCGAGGATGGTTTGAATTCGGATGTTGTATCCTGTTTTGCACAGGGCGATCAGGGTGTCTGGATTGGGACAGACAGTGGTTTGTGCTTCTATAGCGAAGCGTTTCGTATGATCAGTAATGTAGAATATTCAAACAGTGTGTATGATATCGAGATCGCACGTGGGTCTGTCTGGCTGATTGGCTCGATGGGCGTGCTTCGCTCTTCGGAAGATGAGTTGCTTGGAAGTAACGGAATATCCGGGCGGTATTTTGCGACAGGAGACGGTCTGACGAAGACGATCAATACGACCGGAAATGCATGTATTGATACAAAAGGAAAACTGTATATTTGCTGTAATGAGGGCATTTCAGTTTTAGATACGGAACATATCTGGTACAACGAAGTGCAGCCGATCATTAAGGTTACACGGATTGATATTGATGGAACTTCCTATGAATTTGATGATCTGAATGATGGTCTTGTGATCAAAAGTGATGCATCGAAGGTGACAATTGATTTTGCGGTATTTTCCTATACAAACCGGTCGAATATCAAGGTGGAGTACCGGTTGGAAGGATTTGAGTCCAATCCGACCGAACTGCACGGTGACGATGTGCTGCAGGCCGTTTATACGAATCTGGACGGTGGTGTTTACACATTTACTGTGAACGCGTATAATGGCGACGGAACTGCGTGTGCAGAGCCACTTTCGTTCGTGATTGAAAAGGAGAAGAGTGTCTTTGAAAGTCCGATGGCACGTATTATCCTGATATTCAGTCTGGTAATCGTATTTTTACTTCTGGTCCTCACGGTGATCCGTGTCAGACGGATGCTGAAATCCAAGACCTCTGCGTTGGAGCAGTTGTCGAGAGAGCATGAAGAAGCGGTCAAGACAAGTACCGCGAAGAACGATTACTTAGCAAACATGAGTAATGAGATCAAGACACCAATTCATGCGATGATGGTGAAGGCAGATGAACTTCTGCATATGGTAGATAAGGATTCTCCATATCGAAAGGATATCCGCGGTATCTATGATATCGGAAATGATATCCTGGCGAGTGTCGATGATATTATATTGCTTGCCAAACTGGAATCTGGACGTTTTGAGTTGGAGGAGAGTAATTACGCAATCTCGGATCTGGTAGCGGATATGTCGGAGCTTGCATTGCAGGAGCTTGCCGATAAGGATAAGTCTGTAAAGTTCTTTGTAGAGCTTGGTGAAAATGTAACAGACAATCTGATCGGCGATGTTGATAAGATCCGAAATATTCTGGTGCGTCTGCTGGACAATGCGATTCGCTATACGAAGCAGGGAAGTATTACCCTGTCTGTGGACAGCTATGGGTATACGGATCATGCACATCAGGATATGTTAAATATTGTATTTACGATTGCAGATACTGGTATTGGAATTCAGGAAGAGCGGCTGGATAATATATTTGATCTGTATGAGAGTGGAGACAGCATGAAAAACAGTACCCATCCGGGACATGGCGTTGGACTTGCAATTGCAAAGGGTTACGCGGATATTCTGGATGCGGAGTTATCTGTGGAAAGTGTATATGGCGCTGGTTCGACCTTTGTTTTGTCATTGAACCAGAAGCCGGCTGTAAAGCTGAGCAGTGGACAGGTTGTATCGAAGATCGAGGATACCGTATCCAAGGAGGATGCGGAGAAGCTGTGGCTGCCGGAGGTATCCGCACTGCTGGTCGATGATGATGAGGTCAGCATTGAGGTTAGCCGCAAAGTGCTTACATCCTTTGATATGAAGCTGGATGTTGCGACATCGGGACTTAGCGCAATTGATATGGTATTGAATCATGAGTATGATGTTGTCTTTATGGATTTGTCAATGCCGATCATGAATGGTATTGATGCAATGAAGGAAATTCGGGAACTGGATGATATCAGGTATGCGATGTTACCGATTATTGCGCTTGATCCAGATGCTATTGAGGGAAATCGTGGCAGTCATATATCGGCTGGATTTACAGACAGTATGGTAAAACCGATCGAACCACGACGGGTGGCAGCCATATTAAAGGATTGTCTGCCAGAGGATAAGTTACAGGAGCGTTCGGATGATATCCGCCTTTTGATCGAGGGCTCACGGTTCCGGGAAGGACTGCTTCGCCTACAGGAATCGCTGGATGTGGAAGAAGCAATTCAACGTATCGGTGGAAGTATCGAAGTGTATAATAAGCTGATACAGGCATTTTATTCACAGAACAAAGATGTAGCGAACACCCTGGCAGAGAAGTCAACGCGGGATATCCGGGCATTTAAGACGAAGATTCATTCGATTCGTACGTTATCGAATAGCATTGGCGCATATGAGCTTGCAAGATATGCAGCAAGAATGGAGACGTCAATCAATGTCGGAAAGCGTGACCAGCTGCGGCAGAATCTGCGAGGATTCATTGACGAGCTTGTATATCTGCTTTTGATCTTGGAGGATTATGAGCGGTTTGTTGATGAGGTATCCGGTATGACGGATGAAGAGTATGCGGCAAAGATGGCACAGCAAAGTGAAAAGGAAGCCGTCGTGGAAGATGAAGATGCTGACCAGGCAGAATCCGACGAAGCTATGCAGATACCACAGGATCTGACGGTAATTTCAATCGCGGTGCTTGATAAGATGACGGAATTTGCCAAGACAGGGGATTTTGAACAGGTAAGAACACATCTGGATCGCCTGAAAAGCTATGGCTATGATGGAGATAATCTGGAGTTTTTACAGGCACTTTCTGAGGCGGCAGAATCAGAAAATGCCGATATGATCACAGAGCTTGTGAACACATACCGGGATTTGAAACTGTAAATAAAAAGGGGATGAAAAAATGGAGCATGAACAATTTGATGAGGCTTTGATGCAGTGTATCCATACACTTCGTGCGGGAAGTGATATGGATCACGCAATTCAAAATCTGCTGGAAATCATTGCGGAATTTCACGATGCAGATCGTGCGTACATTTTCGAGTTTGCAGAAGATGAAATTCATATGGATAACACCTATGAATATTGTAAGGCTGGAATCACACCAGAGAAAGATATGCTGCAGAACCTTGAGATATCCACGATCGACCGGTGGTTGGTTTTATTTGAGGAGCAGGGAGAGGTGTACTTAAATTCCAGAGATGGAGAACTGGATGAAAACTCTGAGGAGTACCGGCTGCTTAAAATGCAGGGCGTAGAGAGTCTGATGGTGGCACCGCTTTATTCAGAGACGAAGCTGATCGGATTTATCGGTGTGGATAATCCGAACGAAAACACTTATACACTGTCATTGCTCCGGTCTGTTGCTTCGCTGATCGTAAACGATATTCAGAAGCGAATCACACTGGAACAGCGTGTGATCAATGCGCTGGCACGTATATATATTTCCATGTATCTGGTGAATATTCCGGCGGATACACAGAAAGAATTTAACAGTAACAGTGATGTGCGAAAATATGTCAAGCAGACGGAGCATGCTTCAGAACAGATGCGTACCGCGATGGAGCATATGACAGATGCGCAGTATTGGGGTGGCACACTTGCATTTTCCGAGCTTACAACGTTAAATGAGCGGATGAAGCACTGTGACTATATCAGCCATGAGTTTTACAGCTCCACAGACAAGTGGTGCCGTGCGAATTTTATCGTCGTTGACCGACTGGAAAATGGTGATCTGAATAATGTAATTTATGGTGTGCAGTTGATTGATGATGAGAAAAAGAAGGAGCTCGAATATCAGGCAGCCCTCGAACATGCATTGGCAAATCAGAATGAGATTTATGGAGAACTGCTTCAGATGCAAAGTGGCGGTGTGATTGCCGTCGAAATCAAGACGAACCGGATTCTTGTGATTAACCGTGCGTTGTTGGATATGCTTGGAATTGATGAGACAAAGAAAAACCAGCTTACACATGAGGATTTTCTGTCCCATTTTGTGGATAAAAAGGCGATGGAAAAGTATCTGGCAGTACGCGATACACTTGTGGAGCCGTATGTGCGGGAATATGAAGTCATGCGCGGCGATGAGCATGTGTTTGTGCTCTGTCATACAAAGCTGATTACGCTGGCAAATGGAGATCGTGTCAGTCTGACAAGCGTCATGAATATTACAGAGAATAAAAAGTTTGAACAACGTCTGCTTGTACAGTCCCGGATGGATGCTTTGACAAAGATCTGTAATCGCGGATATGGAGAAGCACAGATTGAAAAGTTGTTAAAGGCGAAGAAAAATGGTATGTTCCTGTTGTTTGATGTCGATAAGTTTAAGCATATCAATGATACATATGGACATAGTATTGGTGATGAGGTTTTGATACAGGTTGCAGATGCATTAAAGCAGACCTTCGAACAGGCGGGTGTCTGTATGCGGCTTGGTGGAGACGAGTTTGCGGTATATGCACCGGAGATAACGGAACAAATGCAGGCGGAAACGATGATACAGGCATTTTTTGAACGGATTCGGAATATTGCAATCCCTCAGATGGAAGGGGATGCTATCTCTGTCAGTCTGGGTGCAGTACTTTGTGCGCCAGATAGGGAGCATGTATTTGAAAAGGTATACCAGCGGGCAGATGCTACGATGTATACCTGCAAGAAAGTAATAGGAAACAGTTATGATTTTTATACAGGGAGGAACCCCGCATGAATATAGAATTATCTGGGAAAAATAAAACAGTTGCTGATGGAATCACCGTTGCAGAACTGATTGCGCAGGAGCAGTTAGAGACGCCAGAGCATGTGAAGGTGGCAGTGAATGATGATTTTGTGGAACGCGAACAATTCGCAGATACCAGATTGCACGACGGCGATGTGGTAGAATTTCTGACGTTTATGGGTGGCGGATGCAGATAACTGAAAAAGTACGGACATAAAAGGGGTAACAGTTTTGATTCGAAGCGTGTTACCTGGATTTTAGCTCGGAGGATAAGGACATGTATGATATTTCACCAGAGGAATTAAAAGATTATAGTGCATATACGATCGTGGATATCCGGGATGATATGTCGTATGCATATGGGCATCTGCCGGATGCAATCTCTGTGCCGCAGGCAGAGCTCTCCACGTATATCGATGAGTGGAAAGACACAGGGAAGGTACTAATCTACTGTAAACGCGGAGAAGCAAGCGCGGATGCGGTGCTGATGCTGCGGGAACAGGGTGTCGAAGCTTATAATTTAAAGGGCGGCTATATGGCATGGCTGATGCTTGCCATGCAGGAACCGGCGGAACAGACAGATGTGGATTTTGCAAAGGATGTAGAGAACAGCATACGGAAGCGGTTCCGAAAGAAAATCTGGTGCAGGTTCACGAAAGCAATCAATGAATACGAACTCGTGAAACCGGGTGATAACATCGCGGTATGTATCTCCGGCGGGAAGGATTCGATGTTGATGGCGAAGCTTTTTCAGGAATTAAAGCGGCATAACAAGTTTCCGTTCGAAGTGCAGTTTCTTGTGATGGACCCGGGCTACAGTCCGGAGAACCGTCAGGTGATCGAGACGAACGCGAAGAACTTAAATATTCCGATCACGATATTTGAGTCGGATATATTCGAGTCGGTCTTTCATGTGGAGAAATCACCTTGCTATCTGTGCGCGCGTATGCGGCGCGGACATCTGTACAGTCAGGCGAAGGCACTTGGCTGTAACAAGATCGCACTTGGACATCACTATGATGACGTGATTGAGACAATCCTTATGGGAATGTTATATGGGGCGCAGGTGCAGACGATGATGCCGAAGCTTCACAGCACGAATTTCAAGGGCATGGAGCTGATCCGTCCGTTGTATCTTGTTCGTGAGGATGACATCAAAGCATGGCGCGATGCGAACCATCTGCATTTTATCCAGTGTGCCTGCAAATTCACGGATACATGTTCGTCGTGTGATAAGGATGGACAGAGCAATTCCAAACGTCTGGAAGTGAAGAAACTGATCCATGAGCTTGCGAAGACGAATCCATTTGTGGAAGGAAACATCTTCAAGAGTGTGGAGAATGTGAATCTGAGTACGGTGATCGCATACAAGCAGAATGGTGTGAAGCATCATTTCTTAGATGACTATGATAAAGAGTGAAAATACAAGAGAAAAAGGAGACGAGAAAAATGGCAACAATGATGGAACTGGCAGAGGAAATCATAAAGGGAAGAAGAATCACAAAGGACGATGATCTGTCTATATTTCTGACATGTGATCTGGATGAGTTGCGGGCAGGTGCAGATAAGATCCGTGAATATTTCATTGGTGAGGATGTAGATCTGTGCTCGATCATCAATGGCCGGAGCGGCAGATGCCCGGAGGACTGTAAGTTCTGTGCACAGTCTGCGCACAATCATACAAACTGTGAGGTGTATGATTTCTTGGACGAGGAGAAGATCATGGAGGCATGCCGTTTCAATGAAGAGCATGGGGTACACCGGTTCTCAATCGTAACAAGTGGCCGTGCGCTGACCGGAGAAGAGTTCGAGAAAGCCATCCACGCATTTGAGCGGATGCATAATGAATGTAAAATCGATCTCTGCGCGTCTATGGGATTTCTGACACCAGAGCAGTTGCACCGTCTGCATGAGGCAGGTGTGACAAGTTACCATCATAATATCGAGACTTCGAGAAGAAACTTCCCGAATATCTGTACCACACATACTTACGATCAGAAGATCGAGACTTTGAAGGCAGTTAAGGCAGAGGGCATGTGTCCTTGCTCTGGTGGTATCATCGGTATGGGTGAGACATGGGAGGATCGTCTGAGCATGGCAGTTGATCTGGCAGAAGCGGGCGTGGAGTCAATCCCAATCAATGCGCTGATGCCGATCAAGGGAACACCGCTCGAAGATCGTGAGTCTTTGACCGAGGATGATATCCTGCGTACGATCGCATTCTTCCGTTACATCAACCCGGAGGCAAATATCCGTCTGGCAGCCGGACGTGCACTTTTGACAAACGATGGCGAGATCGCATTCCAGTCCGGTGCATCTGCAACGATCACAGGTGATATGCTGACGACCGTTGCCTGCGCAACAATCGCGAGCGACAAGGAAATGCTGGCAAAGCTTGGAAGAAATGCAACCCCGGATTATGAGAAAGAAAAATAGTATGCGTGATTGTTCTATATGCGCAGTATATTCACAAACGGTTGATACTTGAAAAATCTTATCAAATAGAGAACTTGACAAATACCCCCTACCGGTATACATTATATACCCGTAGGGGGTATTTGACTTATGGAAGAAAATAAAGAAGAGAAGAATTGTCCTTGTTGTTCTGGGAAACATAAAGAACGACAGGAAAAAGAAAAAAAGGATCTGATGAACCGGCTGAAGCGGATCGAAGGACAGGTGCGAGGCATCGAGAATATGCTGGAGAAGGATGCATACTGTACGGATGTATTGATACAGGTTTCTGCGGTCACATCCGCACTCAACAGCTTCAATAAGGTACTGCTTGCCAACCACGTAAAAACCTGTGTGGCTGACAACATCCGCCAAGGAAACGACGAAGTGATTGACGAGTTAGTAACACTTTTACAAAAGTTAATGAAGTGAAGATGGAAATATATGTTAGGTAATTCCATACAACTCATTGGAAAGGAGAAAAATTATTACATGGAACAATATAAAGTGAAGGGTATGAGCTGCGCCGCCTGCAGTGCCCGTGTCGAGAAAGCGGTCTCCGCGGTGGATGGCGTGACAGATTGTACTGTGAGCCTGCTCACCAATTCGATGAGTGTGGAAGGAACGGCAGATGCAGCGACGATTATCCGTGCGGTCGAGAAAGCCGGCTATAAAGCCTCGAAGATGAAGGCTGGAAAGCAGTCTGGCGGTGCGACGGATGAGGATGACGCACTCAAAGACACCGAGACACCGTTGATGCGGAAACGTCTGATCGCATCGGTAGTTCTGCTGATCCCGCTCATGTATGTGTCAATGGGACATATGATGTGGAACTGGCCGTTGCCACCGTTTTTCGAGGGCAATCACGTAGCGATGGGACTTGTACAGCTTCTGTTCACGGTTGCGATCATGGTCGTAAACCAGAAGTTCTTCGTAAATGGTTTCAAAGGACTCATACACCGGGCGCCAAATATGGATACGCTCGTGGCACTTGGCTCTGCGGCGTCGTTTATCTACAGTGTGTATGCGCTGTTTGCAATGACCGATGCAGTTGTCAAGGGACAGGAGACACAAGTCATGCATTACATGCATGAGTTTTACTTTGAATCTGCGGCGATGATCCTGACACTGATTACAGTCGGTAAGATGCTAGAGGCAAAATCGAAGGGCAGGACGACCGACGCGCTAAAGGGCTTGATGAAGCTGGCACCGAAGACCGCAGTCTTAGTCAAGGATGGTGTGGAGCAGACAGTGCCAATCGAGCAGCTCCATATCGGCGATTTGTTTGCAGTCCGTCCGGGTGAGAATATTCCGGTGGATGGATTTGTTAAGGAAGGAAACAGTGCAGTCAATGAATCCGCACTGACCGGAGAGAGTATCCCGGTTGACAAGAATCCGGGCGATCCAGTATCTGCTGCGACACTCAATCAGTCCGGATATCTGCTCTGTGAGGCAACCCGTGTCGGCGAGGATACGACGTTGTCACAGATCATTCATATGGTAAGTGATGCAGCGGCAACGAAAGCGCCGATTGCGAAGGTCGCAGATAAAGTATCCGGCGTATTTGTACCAATCGTTATCAGCATTGCAATCGTGACATTTGTGATCTGGATGCTCGTAGGAAGACCGGTAGGATATTCGCTTGCAAGAGCGATTTCCGTTCTGGTTATCAGCTGTCCGTGTGCACTTGGACTTGCAACTCCGGTTGCCATCATGGTTGGAAATGGTGTGGGTGCAAAGCATGGAATCCTGTTTAAGACGGCCGTTTCGCTGGAGGAGACAGGCAAGGTACAGATCGTTGCACTCGATAAGACCGGTACGATCACGAAGGGTGAACCGCGTGTAACGGATATCTTTCCGGTAGGCTGTGAGGAAGCGTATCTGATGCATGCCGCATATGCGCTGGAACAAAAAAGTGAGCATCCGCTTGCGAAGGCGATTATCGCATGGGGCGATGCGAACAACCAGACGGAGGCAGGTGTCGGGGAGTTTCAGGCAGTTTCCGGAAATGGTCTGATGGGCGTCCGCGATGGAAAGCATTTGCAGGGTGGAAACTGGAACTATATTTCCGGGCAGATCAGGATAGCAAAAGAGGAAGAAGCAGAGCTTCAAAAGCAGGCAGAGGTCTATGCATCCGAAGGAAAGACACCATTATTCTTCGCGGAGGATGGCAAGATCCTTGGAATGGTGGCAGTTGCCGATGTGATGAAGGAGGACAGCCCGGAAGCAATCGCGGAGCTTAAAAATATGGGAATCCATGTTGTCATGCTGACCGGTGATAACGAGCAGACGGCTCAGGCAATCGGCAAGCAGGCAGGTGTCGATGAAGTGATCGCAGGTGTGCTTCCGGATGGTAAGGAGGCTGTGATCGCCAATCTGCAGAAGAAAGGAAAGGTTGCGATGGTCGGTGATGGCGTGAACGATGCTCCGGCACTCACACGTGCAGATATGGGTATCGCAATCGGAGCAGGAACCGATATTGCTATTGACGCGGCGGATGTCGTGTTGATGAAGAGCCGGTTATCGGACGTGCCTGCAGCAATCCGGCTTAGCCGGGCAACCTTGCGGAATATCCACGAGAACCTCTTCTGGGCATTTATTTACAATATTATAGGAATCCCGCTTGCGGCAGGTGCGTGGGTTCATTTATTTGGCTGGACATTGAATCCGATGTTCGGTGCAGCAGCGATGAGTCTGTCAAGCTTTTGTGTTGTGACCAATGCACTTCGTCTGAATCTGTTCAAATTCGGAAAGAAGCAGCGGGAGACAGCATAGGAGAGGTTGACATTCTATATAAATTCATGTAGTTTAAGGAGGAAAACAAAATGGAACAGATTATTGCAAAAATCGATGGTATGATGTGTGGTATGTGCGAGTCGCATATGAATGACATGGTAAGAAATAATTTCAAGGTGAAGAAAGTCACTTCTTCCCATGCGAAGAAGGAGACTGTGATCGTAGCGGAAGAAGGCTTTGATGATGCAAAATTTACAGAAGAAGTTGAGAAGCTTGGCTACAAGGTGCTTGGCATCGAACATCAGCCTTATGAGAAGAAAGGGTTATTTCACAGAAAATAGCAACTAGCAGATGAACGTGGGAAAGAAACTAAGAAAGTTCATATTTTTAAATGTATTTGCGATGATGGGCATGTCGTGCTACATCCTCGCAGATACATTTTTTATCTCCGTGGCAAATGGAACCCTTGGTATTGCAGCATTGAATCTGACACTGCCGGTTTATGGGTTGTTATTTGCCATTGGTTCGTTAATCGGGATTGGTTCCGCAACGAGGTATTCGCTCTGCAAGATGACCGATAATGAGACATCGAGGCTGTATTTCTCAAATGCTGTGATGTTCGCGGTTCTGATCGGAATCGGATTTACACTGCTTGGAAACTTTTTCCCGGCAGAGATTTTGAAGCTGATGGGAGCGGATGCGGATATCCTGTCGATCGGAACGGAATATCTGCAGATTGCGATGCTTTTTTCTCCATTTTTTATTGCAAACTATACCTTTACTGCGTTTGTAAGAAATGATAATGCACCGAATATCGCGATGGCGGCAACGTTACTCAGCAGTTTGTTCAATATTGTATTTGATTATGTATTTATGTTCCCGATGCACATGGGAATGCGTGGCGCGGCACTTGCAACCGGCGTGTCACCGATTATCAGCATTGGTATCTGCATGATCCATTATCTATCGAAGAAAAATACGATCGTATTCAAATGGCATCTGCCGAGCTTCAAACTGCTTGCTTCCGCAGCAGGTCTTGGCGTAGTGGCATTTGTCGGTGAAATCGCAAACAGTATCACAACGCTTGTGTTTAATTTTATTCTGCTTGCGTTATCCGGAAATAATGCAGTTGCCGCATACGGTGTGATCGCGAACATTGCACTCGTCGGAACGGCAATCTTTAATGGTGTATCGCAGGGCTTACAGCCACTTGCGAGTACCTCGTACGGACATGGCGACAAAGAGGATGTCAAGAAGATCTTACGTCAGTCGCTGGTGATCGCAGTTATCCTGTCAATCGTGCTTGTGTCTGCGGTATGGGTGTTCGCACAGGGACTGGTTGGTATCTTCAACAGTGCCCAGTCGGCGGAGCTAGCGAAGTTTGCCGTGCCGGGACTCCGGATTTATTTCTTAGGGTTCTTAGTGGCGGCGGTCAATATTGTACTGGCGGGATTTTTCAGTGCGACCGGACAGGCACTTGCATCTTCCCTGATCGCGGTATCGCGTGGAATCATTGTGATCAGCCTGATGGCATTCATGCTGTCGAAGCTTTTTGGTGTAACCGGTGTCTGGATGGCATTTCCGGTTACAGAGGTCGTGACATTTGGTATTGCGATGGGAATTCAGGGTGTGAGTAAAAGAAAAGAATAGGAGTGGCATATGACATTACAACAGCTACGGTATGCAGTGACAATTGCAGATATGAAGTCGATGAACAAGGCGACGAGCGAGCTTTTTGTATCGCAACCGGCATTATCGAATACAATTCATGATTTAGAGGAAGAATTACAGATAGAGATCTTTCTGCGGACGAACCGCGGTATCGTTGTGACAACCGAGGGCGAAGAGTTCTTAAGCTATGCCAGACAGATGGTGGAGCTGCAGCAGATGATGGAAGAAAAATATATGGGTGCTGCAGAACACAAGCGGAAGTTCAGCGTATCCATGCAGCATTATTCCTTCGCAGTGGAGGCGTTCATCAAGCTGGCGCGGAATTTCTCACTGGACGAGTATGAGCTTGCTGTCCATGAGACGAAGACCGGTGAGGTTATCGAGAATGTCAAGAATTTCCGGAGTGAGCTTGGCATCCTGTATCTGAACAGCTTCAACCAGAAAGCCATGCAGAAGGTATTTGATGCAAATGAACTGGAGTTTAAACCGTTGTTTGACTGTGCGGTTTATGTGTATCTCGCAAGTGGACATCCACTTGCGGGGAAGGAGTCCATTTCCTTCTCGGATTTAGAACCGTATCCGTGCCTGTCATTTGAGCAGGGCAATAAGAATTCCTTTTATTTTGCGGAGGAGGTATTAAGTAACCTCGAATATAAGCAGACGATCAAGGCGGACGACCGTGCGACGATGTTAAATCTGATGACAGGGTTAAACGGCTACACCTTATGTTCCGGTATTATCTGTGAGGAGTTAAACGGCGATGGGTATACGGCAGTACCGTTTGCAGCCGAGGAGACGATGACGATTGGGTATTTGAAACGGAAGGGAATCCCGCTCAGCCATCTTGGAAGCCGCTATATTGAGATCTTGAAGCAGTATGAAAAGCACTGCAAATGAAATTTATTCTCATTATAAATGAGGGTGGTTTCGTTGACTTTTGAAACATGTCTGATTATAATTTTTCATGGACAAAAGTAAAGAATTAAGGAGGCATTCATAGCAATGAGTGAGTTAATTTATTTAGATAATGCGGCGACAACGAAAGTTGCACCGGAAGTATATGAAGCAATGAATCCGTATTTCGAAGAGTACTATGGAAATGCGGCAAGTGTATACCGCTTTGCCGGCGAGAGCAAGAAAGCGGTGGAAGATGCCAGAAAGGAAGTTGCGGATTTTCTTGGCGCAAAGCCAAATGAGATTTATTTCACGGGTGGCGGAAGCGAGTCAGATAACTGGGCTTTGAAAGGAATCGCATTTTCCCAGAGAAAGAAAGGAAAACATATCATCACGTCTGCCATCGAACATCATGCAATCCTGCATACATGCGAGTATCTAGAGAAGCTTGGTTATGAGATTACGTATGTCGGCGTGGATGAAAATGGTATCATCAAATTAGATGAGCTTGAAAAATCAATCCGCGAGGATACAATTCTGATTTCGGTGATGTTTGCAAATAACGAGATCGGAAGCATCCAGCCAATCAAGGAGATTGGCGAGATCGCGAAGAAGCATAAGGTTCTCTTCCATACAGATGCGGTACAGGCATATGGACATGTGCCAATCAATGTGGATGAATGCCATATTGATATGCTTTCTGCCAGCGGTCATAAGATCAACGGACCAAAAGGAATCGGTATCATGTACCTTAGAAATGGTGTGCAGATTGAGTCCTTTGTCCATGGTGGTGCACAGGAGCGTGGAAAGCGTGCCGGTACACACAATACACCGGGTATCGTAGGCTTTGGCCGTGCGACAACACTTGCAAAAGAGAAGATGGAAGAGCGTACAAAGAAGGAAGTCGAGTTGCGTGATTACCTGATCAAGCGTGTCTTAGATGAGGTTCCATATACGAAGTTAAATGGCGACAAGGTAAAGCGTCTGCCAAACAACGTAAACTTCAGCTTCCAGTTCATCGAGGGTGAGTCACTTCTGATCATGCTTGACCAGAAGGGCATCTGTGCATCCAGTGGTTCTGCATGTACATCCGGATCACTTGATCCATCGCATGTATTGCTTGCCATCGGTCTGCCACACGAGATTGCACACGGATCACTTCGTCTAACATTGTCCGATGAGACAACTAAGGAAGAAATCGACTATACAGTGGAGGCAATCAAGACAGTTGTAGAGCGTCTGCGCAGCATGTCACCGCTTTATGAGGACTTCGTAAAGAAGAACAAGCAGTAAGCCCATACAAAGGATATTTAACTATATTAGGAGGTAATGACGATGAGTCAGATTATAGATTACAGTGAAGAAGTTATGGAACACTTCACCAACCCAAGAAACGTAGGAGAAATCGAGAACGCCAGTGGTGTCGGTACAGTCGGAAATGCGAAATGTGGCGATATTATGCGTATTTATCTTGATGTCGATGACAACCAGATCATCCGTGACTGCAAGTTCAAGACATTTGGCTGCGGTGCCGCTGTTGCAACAAGCAGTATGGCAACGGAGATGATCAAGGGCAAGTCCATCCAGGAAGCATTGAAGCTTACGAATAAGGCAGTTATGGAAGCACTTGGCGGATTGCCACCGGTCAAGGTACACTGTTCCCTGCTTGCAGAGGAGGCAGTTCATGCAGCACTCTGGGATTATGCACAGAAGCACAACATCACGATCGAAGGCTTAAAGCCACCGGTGAATGATATCGATGAGACCGAAGCTTTCTACGAGATGCCGGGTGCAAATGATTAGAAATTTAATTCTATGAGAAGGCTTGCCACAGACGATTATGTATTGATTTACCGGGGATAGATATATGGGAGGAAATCTGTGATTTATACGAGTATGACAATCAAAGCAATGAAGCTTGCTTACAAAGCACACGAAGGTCAGGTGGACAGAAGTGGTGTGCCGTATATCTTTCATCCGATTCATCTGGCAGAACAGATGGATGAGGAGATAAGCTGTACGGTGGCACTTCTTCATGATGTTGTGGAAGATACGGAAGTCACACTTGCGGAGTTAGAACAGGCGTTTCCTCCGGCAGTAACGGAAGCTGTATGTCTCCTGACACATGACAAATCCGTTGATTATTATGATTATGTCCGGAATCTGAAACCGAATGTGATAGCAAAGAAAGTAAAACTCGCAGATCTCGCGCATAATTCCGATGAGATCCGCTCGAAGGCGGCCGGCTGCTCCGAAAAGCAGATTCTGCATTGGAGAGAGAAGTACAGCCGGGCAAAAGAAATTTTGTTATCTGAGTAAAACTATCAGCAGTTCTCTTTGACGCGGGCGCAGGATTCCCGGATGACAAGCGGACATGGAATTTTAGCTTTTAAAGGTGTCTTGATGCTTAAGTTCGATGCAACATAGACAAGATTCGCACCATGCTGTCCCATATCATAGGATGGGGCATGAATGGTCGTAAGCGGAGGGGTTATGAACGTACTGGACTCTTCGTCGTTGAATCCAACGATGGAGATATCCCGTGGGATTTTATAACCTCTTTCTTTGATTGCTTTCATAGCACCTAATGCAATTGCGTCATTTGCGGCAAATACAGCTGTTGGCAGGTTGCTGCTGTCAAGCAGATCCATCATCATATCATAGCCGGATTTGGCAGTGAAGCTGCCTTCCCGCACATATGTATCGGCATCCATTTCCCGGTGCTCCATGTATTTCTTATAAGCGACAGTTCTTGCGTCAACAAGACGTTCCCCATCTCCGACATATTCACACCCGACAAGCAGGGCAATCTTCGTATGACCAAGTCCGGTCAGATAGTCCATGACGTCATAGACGGCACGCTCAAAATCAAGCGTTAAGGATGTAATGTTATATTCATCGACAACCATATCCAGGAATACAATATTACTGCAGATGCCAAGAAATGTATCAATTTCTTTTTTGGAGAACTTGCCAAGACAGATTAATCCATTCACGGAGGCAAGCTGCTTAAGACCATCCGGTTCATTTGGAAAAATACGTACGACGCGGATGGCATTTTTCATACAAAAATCTTCCACACCCTGTCTGACTCGGAGATAGTAGCTGTCCTTTAATTCCTGCTCCGCCGTATACCAGAGTACGATTCCCATTGTAAATGTATTTTTTGCCATCGCTTTTGTGCGGGAGGATTTGGTATAGTTTAATTTTCTGGCAATCGCAAGCACATGTTCCCGCGTTTCCGGAGCGACACTTAAGGTAGCATCATTATTTAAAATTCTGGATACGGCACCTGCCGATACGCCAGCTTCTTTTGCAATATCACGAATGGCAGCC
>ERZ779892.188-NODE-188-length-70687-cov-17.020260_pt1 | contig 70687 bp, 62 predicted proteins | sample MGYA00511552_ERZ779892 | MGnify/ENA primary metagenome ERZ779892 (study PRJEB29588, sample SAMEA2154561) | human gut metagenome | biome: human gut; feature: human-associated habitat; material: faeces | place: Denmark | collected 2008/2010 ... | reverse complement strand
ATCACTGCAATTGACAAAACGGTTTCTTTCCTGAAAAAAACATATAATTTTTGTAACATCAATATTTCCTTTCCGGTCTGATGCGACTGCGTATAAGTATATCACAGAAACATCCAGAAAAAAAGAATATCATGACCTTTATATAGTGGCTGATTTATTTCTTCATCAAAGCTTACCGGCTGCTTATCATCATTACAAAATACTAATGTGTGCTTGTCTCTTAATATCTTACAGCTAGTGAAGTATAAATCGCTAAATTCTACGTCCATACTCTTACCGCAAGATGTATCAATATTTCCACTATTAAGATGTATCTGATATCCATTACCAGACTTATTGCGTTCTCCTAATAGTTTTCCTAATTCATTAAGTTCCATACGCTATTCCTTCCTTATATACAGTAATTACTTGTTAAGCCCTGCCAGTAACCTATCTCTCATATTCATCTTAGATTTATCTTCTTGCTTTTCCACCTTGTAATTAATGCTTGATGTTATAAAGTTAATTCCCTTATCCATCTTTATATCATCATCCTCAAGTATCTTCTGTACACGCTCTTGCTCTGACTTTATAGATTCAGCCAAATCATTAATATATGTCTTAGGCATTGACAGACCAGCTAAATACAATACTGTTTCTTCTGTATTTCCATATCCCGTAAAGGTATCTATTCCTTCGCCGACAATATCTTTTAAATCTTTTACAGATATAACATCCTTGTTATCTGACTGTGATAAACCTATGTAGTTAGCTTTCTTGTTGCCTTCTAACTTAGGATAAATACCATTATTTATAGAAGAAACTAATTCCTCCTTTAAAACTTCCTATGAAATTCCTCTTTCAAATTTACTGATTATTCACCCTCATTTTGCTTATTCTGCCTGTTCTGCTCTCTAACTGTTACATATCCATTTCCATATCTTTTTCAAGCTGTCTTTCTGTTCATCTGTAGCCTTTGCCAACATTATATCCGCTCTTTCCCTATATATGAATACATATAACCATCAACATCAATCTGTATTATATGCACTCATATATAGTATATAATAATCATCTGTGATTTCCATAAATTTATTACTGTATGACCATTTTATTCAACAAATTATATGTAATCCTTTTTAATATTCTGCTCTTACACTTCTTATCTATCTGACATATTAAGTGTGGCTCTTGTCTGTGGCTTATAACTGATTCGTGCTGTTTGCCTTCTTCAAGAGTTTGAATCCGTCTGTAAATAAACCCATTGTCTCTAACCTTGCTGCGGATTACATCGAATTTACCTCCTTTCAGGGCATAAAAAATGCCATTAAGAAGGTGGATGCCTTCCTAATGGCTATGTATTAATTATTCTATTTTCTATGTGTGATTATTTGAAAATTTAAATTTTATGGTCGATATGATTCTAAAATATCCTGTATATCATTATTATTAATGTTTCCGTTCAACACATCACCATTAGGAGAAAAACTAATCGCCCGAACATCAAATATATCTTCTTCATAAGGAGACGAATATGCGACACCATCCTCAAAATACTCACTAAGATATTTCAATGCATTTCCACTCGGAAAAACAATATTCCCACTTCCTATAGGAATATGCAAGTCCTTAAATTTCCCCAATACTTCTTTCGTTTTAAGATTATATGGATTATTATCTTCTTCACTAACAAGCCATGCTGGACCTAATTTAACGGGAATCTTTGATTTCACAACACATTCAGCAAAATATTTTACCGGTTCAAGAGGAATTGTTTCCTGATGAAATGCATCAACAGACAGCAATAAGCTATTTACCCCGCTTTTCTCAAGCATCGTAACCACTTCTTCTATACGTTCCCTTTTTTTAGAGAAAAAGCCATTGGTAATTAACTGTTTTTTTTCGATTCCCATGTCCGTTGCCGTTTTGTGAATAGTGCAAACAATATCAGGATATATCAGCGGTTCACCACCAAAAGTCATCAACGATTCAATTTTATATTTTTCACAAATCTGTCGAACAGACTTTACTGCAAGTTCTGTATCAATATGTCCTTTACAATTTATATGATCACCTTCAGAACAATGTTTACATTTTCCAGTACACGCCATTGTAACAACAAATTCAATTCGATTTAAATTTTTTACATATTCATTCATAAATAAACTACATTCCTTCCAAAATAACATTTTATTTTTCATTTTGACAATGCAGTCCCAACAACATAAATTTATTAACCTTGATACAACCTGTTGTCAGTATTAGAACTGCATCGAGTTTATAATTCGTTTTTTCACCATCTATTCTCCTTCTATAGCATAAAATTATTCATTTAATTCTGCTTCAATTTCTTCAATAGTCGGCATACTAGCTTTACAAATATATCTGTAAATTATATTGATACCTTTACAAATACATTTTCCTACATAATATATATTCTCCGTAAAATGACACCTTTATAGACAGTTTCCATTTTCACTTGTAGCTCCGTTGGTGCTTTGTTTGTTATAATCCTAAATATTCACTTGGTAAAATTGCCTTTATGTCTGATATAGAATAATCTGGCACATTTCTTGTCACAATATAATCTGCACCATAACTCTTTGCACACTCCATCTGTAAGCAGTCCTCAAAATCAGAAAAATCTTCGTTTGCAAGACCAGATAATAATTTTGCTTTGTCTATGCCTTCAACATCAAAAATTGTACATAGACTTGACAATATTTCTCTGCGTTCCTTTGCTGTATAATCTTTTCTTAATATGAAGAACATATTAGATATTGAGTGTGCTGCAATACAGCCTTTTGTATTCCCTTCTGTACATAACATGATTACTTTCTTTGCATCCTCAAAGAATGGCTCTCTTTCCAGAAGATAATCAAGCAGTACATTAGTATCTATCAGAATTTTACCTGCCATACTTATCTTCCCTATAAGAAGCTAATTCTGCAGCATCATCTGTAACAGTTCCCTTTTTGCGTAACTGTTCTAATCTGGCAAATGCTTCTTTCCTTTCGCTATTGGTATCGTTATATAATCCGTTTACCCCTTGCATTATCTGAATCACAAAGGATAATTTATCTTCTGGTATCTTTTCCAGTTCCATCATTGCACTCTGTCTTAACGCTGTCATAGGTCATACCTCCTTTAAAATTTCGAATGAAACACATGTTTCAAAATTACAAATTATTCACCCTCATTTTGCTTATTCTGCATGTTCTGCATGTTCTGCATGTTCCTTAATAGGTTCAAGATATTCCTCTGGCACTCTCAATTTTATGTCTTTAATTTTTTTCATGTATTTTTTCAAGCTGTCTTTCTGTTCATCTGTAGCCTTTGCCAACATTATATCCGCTCTTTCCCTATATATAAATACATATTCATATATAGTATAACATAATTATTATCTATTTCCATTACTTAATTTTATCTCATATCATTTTATTTAATAATCTTTATACAAATGGTAAGCACATAGCCCAATAATTACTAAGATTTTAAGGCAAAAAAATAAGCCCATATACTCACTATTAAGCAAGCATATGGACTTATTTAGATGTCCTGATATTCTGTTTTTAAAATGTATATATTTATACACTTCTTTTCTATCTGTAATTGACACCATTTTGATGCCAACTTTGACACTATCTTTTTAAAAAATAGCACTGATTACATTCTGTCGTGGAATGTTCTAGAAATAACATCCATCTGCTGTTCCTTTGTAAGGTCGATGAACTTAACAGCGTAACCAGATACACGGATTGTGAAGTTAGCATATTCTGGCTTTTCTGGGTGTTCCATAGCATCAAGTAACTTATCCTTACCGAATACGTTAACATTGAGGTGATGAGCGCCCTGATCAAAGTATCCATCCATAACATTAACAAGGTTGTTAATTCTTTCTTCTTCGTTATGTCCTAAAGCGTCTGGGTTCATTGTCTGTGTATTAGAAATACCATCTAATGCCCACTCGTAAGGAAGCTTTGTAAGTGAGTTAAGTGAAGCAAGAAGACCATTCTGCTCTGCACCATAACTTGGGTTAGCACCAGGAGAAAGTGGAGTACCAGCCTTACGTCCGTCAGGCATAGCACCTGTGTACTTACCATATACTACGTTAGAAGTAATTGTAAGAATAGATGTTGTTGGCTCTGAATCTCTGTAAGTATGTCTCTTCTTAATCTTCTCAAGGAATGTCTTAAGTAACCATACAGCGATATCATCAGCTCTGTCATCATCGTTACCATACTTAGGGAAGTCGCCTTCGATTTCGTAATCTACAACGATACCTGTTTCATCACGTACTGTCTTAACCTTTGCATACTTAATAGCTGAAAGTGAATCTACAACGTGTGAGAATCCAGCGATACCTGTAGCAAATGTTCTCTTAACATCTGTATCAATAAGAGCCATCTCAGCAGCTTCATAGTAATACTTATCATGCATATACTGGATAAGGTTAAGTGTATTAACATAAAGATCAGCTAACCAATCCATCATAGCATCAAACTTATCAACAACTTCATCATAATCAAGATATTCTGAAGTAACTGGCTTGTAAGCAGGACCAACCTGTTCTCTGTTCTTAACATCTACACCACCATTGATAGCGTAAAGTAAGCACTTAGCAAGGTTTGCTCTAGCTCCGAAGAACTGCATTTCCTTACCTGTCTGTGTAGCAGATACACAGCAGCAGATTGAATAATCATCGCCCCATGTTACCTTCATAACATCATCGTTCTCATACTGGATTGAAGATGTATCAACAGAAATCTTAGCAGCATACTTCTTGAAGCTTTCTGGAAGTCTTGAAGAGTAAAGTACTGTAAGGTTTGGTTCTGGTGAAGGTCCCATGTTCTCAAGTGTATGAAGGAATCTGTAGTCGTTCTTTGTAACCATTGAACGTCCATCGATACCTGTACCACCAACTTCAAGAGTAGCCCATGTAGGATCTCCTGAGAATAATTCGTTGTATGATGTAATTCTTGCGAACTTAACCATTCTACACTTCATAACGAAATGATCAATAAGTTCCTGAGCTTCCTTCTCTGTAAGAGTACCAGCTTCAAGATCTCTCTGAATATAGATATCAAGGAATGTAGATACACGACCTACAGACATAGCAGCACCATTCTGTGTCTTGATAGCTGCAAGATATCCAAAGTATAACCACTGAACAGCTTCCTTAGCATTAGTAGCTGGCTTGCTGATATCATAACCATAGCTTTCAGCCATCTTCTTCATACCTGCAAGTGCCTTGTACTGATCAGATATTTCTTCTCTTAAACGGATAACATCATCTGTCATTGTTCCACAACCACAGTTAGCGTGATCCTTCTTCTTTTCTTCCATAAGGAAATCGATACCATAAAGAGCAACTCTTCTGTAGTCACCTACGATACGTCCACGTCCATAAGTATCTGGAAGACCTGTGATGATGTGGCTGTGACGAGCCTTTCTCATCTCTGGTGTATAAGCATCGAATACACCCTGGTTATGTGTCTTATGATATTCTGTGAAGATCTTATGAAGTTCTGGATCTGGTTCATAACCGTAGTTCTTGCATGATTCTTCTGCCATCTTGATACCACCATAAGGCATAAATGCTCTCTTAAGTGGCTTATCTGTCTGAAGACCAACTACCTGTTCAAGCTCCTTCATAGATTCATCTATATATCCAGGACCATAAGCTGTAAGACCAGCAACAACTTTTGTTTCCATATCAAGTACGCCGCCCTTAGCTCTTTCTTCCTTCTGTAATTCCTGAAGTCTTCCCCAAAGCTTGTTAGTAGCTTCTGTAGGTCCTTCAAGGAAACTTTCATCTCCATCATATGGCTTGTAATTGTTCTGAACGAAATCTCTTACATTGATCTCTTCTTTCCAAAGTCTGCCTTTGAAACCATTCCACTGATCAAAATTTACCATTTTATTGGTTCCTCCTTAAAAAATTGACTGTTAAATTGCATAATAAGTTGTACATTGTATACAAACTTCTGTAAAAATATAAGCGAATCTGTTAATTTCTTAACTATCACTCGCACGATTATGTTAACACCCAAATCAATATATTTCAATACATTTTTTTGTTGTTTTTAGTTTTGTACAATAAATGTGTATTAATTTAAAAACAATACCCCTAGTATTTCAGATAGTATTTTAAAGCAACTGTTTTATTGGGCTATAAACTCCATAATCTGTTTTTTACCTATATAGCCAATATTGGTTGCTGATACCTGGCCATTCTTAAACAGCAGCATTGTAGGTATTGATGCCACATTATATTTTAATGCAAGACTCATCTGTTTATCTACATCTATCTTACATATCTTTACAGCATCCTGTTCTGTTGCCACCTCCTCAAGCACCGGACCTAACATCTTACATGGTCCGCACCATTCTGCAAAGAAGTCAACAAGCACTGGCTTGTCAGACTTAAGGACCTCCTGTTCAAAGCTTTCTGTTGTTACATATATAATATTGTTCATAATTTATCTCCTTTCCTGTCTGCCTTTTTTTCTTTAATTACTATTTGTTTTATTTACTATTATCTTTTGTTCTTAATTGTTCATTATATTTTCATTTGTTACATTTCATTTATTACTTTTTGTTTTTTATACGATACTCCATACTTTCTTTTTCCATCTGTGCAAGTATTCTTGTTATCGTCCACTGACTGTTAGTCTTTGTCTTCACAGCCTTATAATCCACTTCACTGTTGCCTGTCCTCATCTCAAAAAGAAGCTTGTCCATATGTTTATCAGTAACATCACAGAATATAACAATGCCAGGCTTAGCTTCCGACTTTTCAGGAAGCTCATCACCTGTTTTGTAATCACTGGCACTTACAAAGATATCACCAAGCGTATCCGATAACATATCATCACTAAGAACTATACTTTTAATTCTCATGTTAGCCGCACATTTTATTATATCCTTAACATGCTTAACATTGTATATAACTATCTTTTCCATCTGAATACTTAATTCCTCACTTAACTATTTTATGAGCTTCTTAATCTCATCCAGTTCAGCCGAATAGCTTCTTGATACTGCTCCTGGATTACGCTTAACCATTCTGAATACACTCTTATAACTTTTCTTATTATCCGTCTTAAGATTTACCTTTTCATTTTCAAGTGTTTCTAACAGCTGATTTGCGTATTTTTCATCCATAAGCTTATTCTTCAGGCTTTCAACTATCGTTTCACTCATCTTCTGCAGCGTTGCAAGCTTAACGCCCTTTCTTTCATCCATATTTCTCTCAAATGTAAGTCTTCCCTTTGCTTTACTTACATTATTCATAACTGTTGCCTTGCCCTCTGCAAGTTTTTCCTTCATCTTGTTATAATCATCTTCTGCAAATGCAGTTGCAACCTCGATTCTTTTTGCAATTGTTTTTATCTGCTGGTTACTGCTAGCTATTCTTTCAATAGTTGCTTTAAGATCCATAGCTTCATTGAATGACTGGGTGAAATCAGCTGTCATAATAATAGCCACACCAAATGCAATAATATCTGCTATTGTTACTGGAATCATACATACAACGCTCTCTATAGGCCTGTGCACTATTCTGACAAGCAATACAGAAAATATTCCCCATCCTATTGAGGAAAAAAGACATATATGTCCCATAAGATTAAACGGCTTCTTACTATAATCCCAGTATCTGACTCCGAACATACGCTCCATACAGTACCCTGTAACAAACTCAAGTATGGTTGAAGATATCATACCAAACAAAAATATAAGTGGTATAGATTCTCTTACACCTATTGTGCTTACAAGTATCACAATAGCTCCTGAACCATATATGGGCAATGCTGGTCCATGTAAGAATCCTCTATTAACCCATTTGCCAGACTTAGCTGACACATAACAGCTCTCCCATACCCAGCCTATAAAACAATATATAAAAAAGAATAAAAACCACTGTGATACAGTATACGCCTGCATTATATTCCTCTTCTTTCCGAGTATATTAACAGAACATGCTAATGATACTTCTTTATTATTTATTTCACATTTTATATGAAAATATTCTAACACTTTCTTTATCATGCTGTCAAAAATTCCATGCCATCTTTTACTTTCTTTTAATAAAACGTAATAAAAACCGCGCTATAAAAAGGAGAAAGCCCTGCCATATGTTTATCACATATGACAGAGCCATATACAAGCACTGATATTATTGTAATGTATATAAATATCAACTCAATTCCACATAAGTTCTCTTACTCTGTGCTTACAGGTCTTACTACATATAAGTTCAGTTTCTTCATGCAGCACTACGTAATTAGTATGCATTTTTCTTATTTTCATTATATTAACTATCTCTGATTCATTAACATATTCAAAACCGTATTCTTTCAATACATTATATACTTCCCCAATTTTCCCATAAAAACTATCTTGAAAACCATCGGTATGAATAGTTATAATCCTGTTATCGCAACTAATATAATTAATATCCCTGACTCTTATTCTTGCTACTCTTGTACTGTTTCCACATACAAGAATTCCCTCATTTTCTTTAATAAGCAGTTTACATTCTCCCATATGTGCTTTTATTTCTCCTTCGTAATACACGTATACGAAAGCAGGATTACCAACATTAATTATATATTATGCAATACTTGCTGTAAATCAGCCGTTATGCAATATTTATATCAACAATCTGTAGGTATCAAAGCTGATGACTTTTGACCCCGCATCAATATAACTAACGCATACATATATACACAAGATATATTGCATATGAGACAAGCATCGCTGCTCCATGCCATCTTACAAGCTTCTTTTTTGACCATGCAAATACCCATACCACTACACTCATGATAATAAGTATAATTATATCAATAATATTTTCTGATATGAATGTCACAGGACTTATAGCACCTGCTACACCAAGCACAAGAAGTATGTTAAATATATTAGAACCTATAACATTTCCAAGTGCCATATCCACTTCATCCTTCTTCGCTGCAACTATTGATGTTACAAGCTCTGGAAGGCTTGTACCGAGTGCAACAATTGTAAGTCCTATAAGATTCTGGCTGAATCCCAGACTGGAAGCTATGGTAGAAGCTCCATTTACAACAAAATCGCCACCAAATTTTATAGCAACAGCGCCACCTATTATATAGATTATGCACTGCCATACCGGAAGTATCTTTATCTGTTCATCAACTTCTTCCGCCTCTTTACTTAATGCTGAATTTCTTGCACTTAATGCTGATTTTATCATCCAGCCAAGATATGCTGCGAATAGAACAAGGAATATTATTCCATCTGCCCTGCCAAGAATCATCCCAAACTTTCCAAATATAACAAGGAGAACAGCGCATATTATTGAAAATGGAAATTCTTTCTTCAATGTATCTACTGATACAGCAAGTGGAACAAACAAAGTACATACACCACATACAACCATAAGATTAAATATGTTAGAGCCTACAACATTACTTACTGCAAGTGCATTATTATTGCTAAGTGATGCTGTAACACTTACGGCACACTCTGGCAGACTTGTTCCCATGGCTACTATCGTAAGTCCTATAATCATAGATGGTACTTTTAACCTTTTAGCAACTGATGAGCTTCCATCTACGAAAAAATCTGCTCCTTTTATGAGAAGCACAAACCCTGCAACGAGCAATAATAAAGCTATTAATATTTCTTTCATAAAACCTCTTTCCTTTCATATCGTATATTATATGATACCCATACCATCAAGCAGAATCTTTACACCTATTAGTATAAGTATTATACCACCACATAACCCGGCTTTTGACCTATATTTATCGCCAAATATACTTCCTATTTTTACACCAGCTGCTGAACAGACAAATGTTATACAACCTATGAATAATACAGCTGGGATTATGTTCACTTTAAGAAATGCCAGTGAAACACCAACCGCAAGTGCATCAATGCTTGTTGCAACAGCAAGTAAAAACATATTCTTTACACCCATATCTGCATTAACATTTTCCTCTTCATCAAACGATTCCTTTATCATATTTCCGCCGATGAATAAAAGTAAAATAAAAGCAATCCAGTGCGAATACTTTGTTATCATGTCAGCAAAAAAGCTGCCAAGAAAATAACCTATAAGTGGCATAAGTGCCTGGAAACCACCAAACCACAATCCAGCTATAAGCATATGCTTCACTTTTATTTTTCCAAGTGACAAACCTTTGCATATTGATACAGCAAAAGCATCCATCGAAAGTCCGATAGCCAGGATAAACAATTCAAAAATGCTCATAATAATCCTCTTATTTGTATTTATCCCTCACAGGCAGACATAATCGTTCATATTACTTTTGCATAGTTACTTACGTAAAAAAGACTCAGGGACAGCAGGAGAAATTCTCTCTTACTGTCCTTGAGTCTCATCATTTAAAGTAATACCGGGTTTATCAATAACCGTGTGATTAAATATTAATCATTATGTCGATATAACTGCATATTATAATGTCAGATGCAAAATACCTTTTAATCCTGACATCATATTATATGCCGATTACTCCCTCAAGGGACTGTTTTATGCATTATTGATATAATACCATCAATAAGCTTTACTTGCAATGTTTTTATTTTGATACATTTCACTTAATACATTTCATTATATGTTACTCTTCTTATGCACTCATTATCTCATAACAAAACCATAAATATAGTATGTGTGATTAATGCTGCTATCCATGCTATACAGCATTGCATTATAACTACTCCTGCTGCATACCTTCCACCTAGCTCTCTTTTTATTGATGCAATCGCAGCTATACATGGTGTGTATAACAGACAGAACACAAGAAATGCAAGTACACCTGCTGGTGCTACTGCTTCGATTATCTCTACTGTACTGCCAAAAAGAATAGATATTGTTGATACTACACTTTCCTTCGCCATAACTCCTGTAAGAACTGCTGTCGCTATTCTCCAGTCTCCAAAACCAAGAGGTCTTAATATAGGTGATATCCAGCTTGCAATAGCAGCAAGTATACTATCCTTAGAATCCGTAACAACATTAAGTCTTATATCAAAATTCTGTAAGAACCATATAAGAATTGTTGCAATAAATATTATAGAAAAAGCTTTCTGTAAAAAGTCTTTTGCTTTCTCCCATAGTAACTGCATAACATTCTTGGCACCTGGCATTCTGTAGTTTGGAAGCTCCATAACAAATGGAACTGGTTCACCTTTAAAAAGTGTCTTTTTAAATATAAGTGCCATAATAATTCCTATGACTATTCCTACAAAATACAAGCCTATCATAACAAGTGCCGCATGCTCTGGGAAAAAGGCTGCTGAAAAGAATGCATATATAGGCACTTTAGCTGAACAACTCATAAATGGTGTCAATAATATGGTCATCTTTCTATCGCGGTCAGAAGAAAGTGTACGGCTAGCCATAACACCGGGAACGCTGCAGCCAAAACCAATAAGCATAGGTACAATACTTCTTCCTGACAATCCAAGCTTACGAAGCAGCTTATCCATGATAAATGCTACTCTTGCCATATATCCGCTATCTTCAAGTATTGATAAAAAGAAGAATAATGTAACAATAACAGGCAGGAAACTAAGTACACTTCCCACACCGTTGAATATGCCATCAATAATCAAAGCATGTAATACAGAATTAACATTCAATGCTGTAAGCGCATTATCTACTACATGTGTAAGGGCAGTTATTCCTATATCAAGTATATCCGATAACCATGCTCCTATAACATTAAAGGTAAGATAAAATACAAGTGCCATAATAGCAACAAAAGCCGGAATACCTGTATATTTACCGGTTAATACCTTATCTATCCTACGGCTTCTTATTCTTTCTTTGCTTTCTTTTGGCTTTACTACTGTATTTCTGCATACATTTTCTATATATTCAAACCTCATATCTGCCATGGCAGATGATCTGTCCATACCACATTCATCTTCCATCTGGAGTATGATATGTTCTATCATCTCCTTCTCATTCTGTTCAAGCTCAAGATGCTTAAATACTATTGCATCTCCCTCAACCACCTTTGATGCTGCGAATCTTTCCGGATAATCTGCTTTTTTTGCATGGTCGCTTATAAGCGCCATGATACCATGTATACATCTATGAATTGCACTGTCATCAGGGCAGAAATCCATTATTTCCGGTTTTTCTTGATATTTTGCAACGTGAATAGCATGCTCTACCAGTTCTCCTATACCCTCACCCTTAGCTGCTGATATAGGAATAACTGGAACACCTAACTGTCGCTCAAGCTCATTGATTCGTATTGAACCGCCATTAACTCTTATCTCATCCATCATATTAAGTGCTACAACCATAGGAATATTAAGCTCCATAAGCTGCATTGTAAGATAAAGATTACGCTCTATATTAGTTGCATCAAGTATATTTATAATTCCCTTTGGCTTATCATTAAGAAGAAACTGCCTAGTCACAATCTCCTCACTGCTATAAGGCGACATTGAATATATACCTGGAAGATCCGTAATAAGTGTATCAGGATGTCCCTTTATCACGCCATCCTTTCTATCTACTGTCACACCTGGAAAGTTACCTATATGCTGGTTAGAACCTGTTAAAACATTAAAAAGTGTTGTTTTGCCACAGTTCTGGTTTCCTACAAGTGCAAATGTAAGTGTAACATCATCAGGAAGTGGATTCTCTGTTTCCTTATCGTGGAAACGCCCACCCTCACCAAGACCTGGATGCTCAGTTTTTATAAATCTGATATCTGTTTTTTCCTGCTTTTCATTATCGTGTACAGTACTTACCTCTATCTGTGCTGCATCAGCAAGTCTTATCGTCAACTCATATCCATGTATTCTTAATTCAACAGGATCACCCATAGGTGCATACTTTATAACCGTGACCTCTGCGCCCTGTATAAGTCCCATATCAAGAAAATGCTGTCTGAGTGCGGCTTCACCGCCAACCTTAAGAATCGTGGCAGTCTGACCAGTTTTCATATCCTTAATCGTCATATGTTAACCTCCGTATATCTTACAGATGTTTCCTACATCTATTCTTAACAAATGAAATTTAACTTTATTTTTTTATTACATATGTTAACACATAACCAGATGATAATAAATATCAATAATGATTTATTTTATATTTTTATCAATTTATTTCTCAGACAATATTTCATTAACCTTATCAACATCCACATAGTCAATATCTACATTATCCAACTCTGCATTATCTAATTCTGCATTATTTAAGTCTACATTCCCCGTATTAGCCTTCATATCATGATGTAAGTTCTTATCAACAATCATTTTGTTATCCACAGATGTTGTCTTATCAACTGATGTCTTCTTATCCATAGGTACTTTCTTATTAACAGGTGTTTTCTTATTCATAGGTACTTTCTTATCCATAGATGTTTTTCTGTCAACAGGTATCTTCTTATCAGCCTGCGCCTCCTCATTTGTCATATAATCACGTCCTGCAAGACTTATATGTGTCAGATGAGTGATTCTGTCATACAGCATATTTCTTGTTGCACTCAGAATACAAAGAAAAATATCCAATGCCATATAAGCTGCAATACCCAGACATAACACAAGCCCTGCCATACCAATATAATATTTCCATTCTCCTTTTTGCAGCCCTGCGTTCTGTATATATCTGTATATATAATACGCATAGGCTATTGATGGCATTCCTGCTATATATAACATTATATATCTTGCCGTCAGTCTTAATACTCCTGCTTCCCCCTCATTTTCTACACTAACAAGCTTAATATTAACAAGTGCCTTTCCTAATGTACGTCCGTTTCCTATTACAGCCGCCAATATAAACATTAATGTTATATATACGCTTAAGGCAGCCGTATATTTTATATTGTATATAAATACTAATATATTCTTATTATTATATAGTATATATATAATAGCCGGAAGCATAACAACAGCTATATCAATACACCAGGCTATTGCACGCCTGAATTCTGAAACAACGCGCCCCTTCTTGTAAGCTATATCATCCAGCCTGTCCCTGTCAGGAAGCATAAACACAAACAGCGGTGTTATAATATATCCAAGGACACCACCTGAGGTATTGCATATAAGATCATCTACATCAAAGAATCTATATGGATATTTATATATTCCATATAAGCCTGATAATTGTGTAAGCTCGAAGAACAGACTATAAAGGAATGAAAATATAAGCACCTGCCACCATGGTCTCTTAAAATAATACCTTAGGTAAACTCCAAATGGCACGAGTAATAATATATTAAATACTATCTGCCAGAACTCAGAATTCTTTAATAATCCAACGTATGTTGATGGCTCCGAAACAATTATGCCTGAGGTAGCAATAGTCCTTTTAACAGCGTCAAATGGCACAAGCAGCATACTCGCCGTATGCGGTGTAACCGAACCCCTTGGTGGAAGCGGTAAAACCGTCATGAAAAATGATGTAAGCATATAGAATATAAATGTATACACTATTCCAGTTCTAATAACAAGAATTGAGCCATACTTGTGATATTCATATAATATATATGGTATTGTAAATATAATTGCAAGTATTGGGAATATATAACAGGCTGATATTATTGGTTTTAAATATATTTCCATAAGTTCCTCCTAGTCATCAAATAATTAATTATCAGGTTTTAAAAATGTTTATTCCCTGACTGATGCATATGAATTGCTGTACTGCATCCTATTAATGATAGCTTTATATGACCAAAAAGTAAACTTTTTTATTCCACTGACAGCCAGTATTTAATCAAAGCACCTTAGAATCATTAGCCATCAGCTTGAAGGCAGCACCATTTATATGCAAATTATATTATTCTGTTGTTGACACACCTGCATTTCAATGCGAAAATAACGTGTAGTCATATAGTAATATATTATTGTTTTCTTCATGTTTTTTCAGACAATAATCTTTTTCTATAATAAAATGTGGCTATGGCGGAATATACATAAGAGTAGAATAATCCGCAAGTGATTGGAGGAATAATGTTAGAGATTTTAAAGGCGATAATTTTTGGTATCGTAGAAGGTATTACTGAATGGCTTCCAATAAGCAGTACTGGTCATATGATTCTGCTTAATGAGATTATGCCGCTTAAGGTATCCGATGCATTTTACAGTATGTTTGAAGTTGTTATCCAGCTTGGTGCTATAATGGCTGTTGTTATTCTTTTCTGGCATCAGTTATGGCCCTTTGGTAAGAAAAACAACAAAGAACCACTAGCAGAAAGTGGTGCCGGTGCTTATGTTAAATGGGATATATTTAAGTTATGGTTTCATATTCTTGTATCCTGTGTCCCTGCTGCTATTGTTGGTATTCTTTTTGATGAACAGCTTGAAGCGTTGTTCTATAATTACACAACAGTTGCTATTATGCTTATTATATTCGGTATAGCTTTCATTATCGTTGAAACTATGCATCATGGAAAGAAGCCTAAGGTTCGCCACCTTACAGGTATCACTTATAAGCTTGCATTCTATATCGGACTTTTCCAGCTTATAGCTGCTATATTCCCTGGTACCTCACGCTCTGGTGCAACCATAGTTGGTGCACTTATACTTGGAATTTCAAGAACAGTAGCTGCTGAATATACCTTCTTCCTTGCTGTTCCTGTTATGTTTGGAGCGAGCCTTCTTAAGGGCGCGAAGTTTCTTATACATAACTCTATGACATCTATGGAAGCGATCATTCTTCTTATTGGTATGCTTGTTGCCTTCATCGTTTCTTTAGTAGTTATCAAGTTCCTTATGGGCTACATCAAAAAGCATGACTTCAAGGTATTCGGCTGGTATCGTATTGTACTTGGTATAATCGTTCTTATATGTGGATTTGCCGGAGTTATTGGAGCGTAAACCTAACTAAATATTTTCAGATTATATATACAAAAGATTATATATATGAAAGATTATATATATGGAAATGTACCACTATAAAAAAATAACTGGATAACTCCACAAGGGAAATTATCCAGTTATTTTTTTAATATACAATTCTGCGTTTTTATTATATTAATAATCATTTTATTAAAATGGTAATCATACGCCATTAAACATTCACATTTATCTCCTCAATTCCACACTCATACCTTACCTAACCCGCGATGTCCATCAGTTCTTCACGTACTTCATTAGTTATTGCCTCCCCGCCCTGTTCATTCCATTCATTGACAAAGGTATCAAAGTACGATATATCCTCAGCACCACATATAATCTTTAGGTACGCTTCTTTTTCCTTTTCCTTTAAACGCCACCACCGCGTTTTCATCGTGTCTGTTGTCTTAAAATACATAGAATCAACAACGCGTATATTACCCTCACTTAACAGCCTGCAGGCTGTTATTCTTGACACATAGGCTGCCCACTGTGTACTTGTTGCATTCTTTCTTTCAAGTGTATCATCACTACAATGTGTGCTTGATTCTATATAGTTTTTTCCTGTATTACTAATGTATGAACTGCAGGCATCGTAATACGACTTTTCAAGCAATTCAAGCTTATCAGGATCACTCTCTCCTTTAAGTGCTTTGTCAATCTTTTCATAGCATATAGACAGAGCATTATTGTAATCCACATTAATTGAAATAGGACGGGCAGTCGGTTCTACATTCTGCTGGTAATAATAGATAAATTCCTGCAAAGCATTGCTGTCATACCTTGCACTATCAAACATTACACTTATAATCTTAGCCGCTATCTCCGGGTGCTCAAAGCCCTTTCTTACCACAACATACTTATAGCAGGGATTCTGGCTGTGATAGCTTGTACTTCCATCATCAGATGTCTGTATAAGGTATGGCTGCCAGTCTGCATCAGGGTTAGTGTTTACTGCATTGACAAGCGGATTATTAGGTGCCCACCATGGTCCAAAAAAAGATCCACACCTTCCATTCTCAATAAGCTCACATATATTAGTTGTTGTCCTTAATAAGAAATCATTATCTATTATTCCATCGCTATATAACTGCCTTATATATGCCAGTGCATCCTTTGCCTCTGATGTAACAGAACCATAAACAACATTTCCATCTGAATCCTTTATCCACTGCTTAGGATATGCATTAAAACACGCAAAAACAATATCAAGCAGGAATTCACTGCTATAACCACACTCCCCTGTAAGTTCTGTATCTACTACAAGGCCGACAGTATTGCTCCTTCCGTTGTTATCTATTCCATTATTACCAGGATCCTTTTCAATAAATTCCTTGATTATATCAACAACATCCTCTATTGTTTTAGGCGCTGTCAGTCCTAGCTTATCCATCCAGTCCTTACGCAGCCATATAAGATTAGGGCCATCTGTTATATTAGTCTCTGGAAGTGCCATAATCCTTCCGTCAAATGTAATCATATCCTTAAGTGAGCTTCCATAGCTGTTATATATAGCTCTTATCCTGCTGCTCAGACAGTTATTATAGCTTTCTGTCAGATCCTCAATCATGTCTTCCTCAACAAGGCTTTGCAGCTCATCCTGACTTGAAACCATCATTATATCTGGCAATTCACCCATAGAAACAGCCATTGAAACATTAGTATTATACTGCGTATCCTGTGCCTCAAATGCATCAATATTCTGAACATTAATCATATTCTTTATATATCTTGTATATGCATTATCTGTATATGTATCACCCTCTGGCATATTGGAATTATTAACGCTTGTCATTTTGCCAAGCGTATAGCTTATAGTTTCGGGATACGCTCCATAAGGCGTTGTCATGGCATAATACAGCTTATCATTATAATCATCTTTAGCTGTATATACACTTTTAGCCGGGCTGTTACACCCGGCTTGAAATAATAATATCATAGCAGTTAATATTGCAAACATCCTGAATATTCTTTTTCGCATTACATACCTCTTCTTTAAATCCCCGTTTTAATTCATACAGGATCACAAAGCACAAAGCACTATTGACATTATCCTTTTACTGCACCTGACATACTGTCATTATAGCACTTCTGCATTATCATAAACAAGGCTGCAATTGGAATAGATATAAGTACAGCTCCCGCTGCGAATCTTGTATACCACACATCAACATATTCCTTTTCAAGCATCTGCCATAAACCAATCGCAACTGTATAATAGTTGGCATTGGCACGGCATATAACTCTTGCAAATATGAAATCAACCCATGGTGCTATGAAAGAAGTAAGTACTGTATACACGATAATTGGTTTACTTAAAGGTATTGTAATTCTTGTAAATACCTGCCATTTCGTTGCTCCATCAATAATTGCTGCTTCATCAATACTCTTTGGAATCGTATCAAAGAAGCCTTTTGCTATATAAAACTGTATTCCGGCTGATGCCGAATATACAAGCACAAGTGCAACCCTTATCATTGAGCCCTCAGATAATCCGACAGCCTTAAGAATGTAATATACAGCTACCATTGCCATAAAGGCTGGGAAAAGACCAAGTATCATAGCTACATTCATCATAGCCTTCCTCATTCTGAATCTGAGGCGTGACATACAGTAAGCAACTGAAAGCACGAAAAACGTAGATATAATACACGAAAACACTGCCACTATAAGCGTATTCTCAAACATTCTTGGGAAATTAAGTATTCCAGTATCTGTGAACAGCTTTGTATAATTATCAAGTGTATATGCCTTAGGGAAAAATGAGCTTGTATACGCTCCCTTCTGTGCCCTGAAGCTTGTGAGGATTATCCATATAAGCGGCATTACCCATATAACTGCAAGTATTGTAAGTGTTATATGTGCCAATATATTTTTAGTAATCTTTTTCTTTTTCATTGGAAGCCCTCCTCATCCTTATAAGACTTAGTTCTTCTATATACAAGAAGTGAGCCAATTGCCAGGAATATGAATGTCATAATACCTATAACCGCACCCAGATTATAATATTGAAAATCGACTGTCATCTTGTATAACCAGGTTACAAGAAGGTCTGTCTTACCAGCAGTTTCGCCAGCCAGAACCGGATCACCCTTAGTAAGGAGGTATACAATATTGAAGTTATTAACATTAGCTGTAAATGTAGTTATCAGATATGGTGTTGTAACAAAGAACATATATGGCATCGTAATCTTTGTAAATTTAGCAAAGCCATTAGCACCATCTACATCTGCTGCCTCATAAAGCTCCATAGGAATGTTCTTTAATATTCCTGTAACCTGAAGAATCGTATATGGAATACCTACCCACAGATTGACAACAATAACTGTTATTCTTGCCCATGTTGCATTAGTGAAGAAAGGTAGTGACTTATCAATCCAGCCCAGATTCCTTAACACAACATTTATAATACCATCCTGATTTAACATACTTCTCATGACAAGAAGTGAAACAAACTGTGGTACAGCTATCGAAAGAACAAATATAAAACGCCAGAAAGACTTAAATCTTGTTCCCTTCCTGTTAATCAGCAAAGCAACAAGAATACCTAATATGTAATTGAGACCTGTTGCAAATATAGCCCATATAATAGTCCATCCCAAAACTGACCAGAAGGAATGTCCGATAGAGCTTCCCGAATCAAACAGCTGCTTGAAGTTTTCTAATCCAACCCAGTCAAACAGTACCAGATGGCTGTCTACTTTACTGTAATTGGTAAATGCCATACTTATCATAAATATAAGTGGCAGAATAGTAAATATAAGTACTCCCCCAACCGGAAGTGTAAGAAGCAGCTTGTGGAGATTCTCATTGAATAATGATTTAACATCCTCCACAAATGTGTTAATATGCTTTCCTAAAGCAAGCCTTGATTGAACATTATAAGCACTCTTGACCGAACTCATAACAAGAACAACATAAGCTGCTATAAGAAATATTGTTGCAACGCCATACAAAAGTATCAGAAGTGAATTATCACCTGCCACATACTCGTATACTCCCAGCTTCTCATTCCATATCTCCTGCTGTTCTCTTCCTCCAAGGCTTGGAAGCATGGCGAGACAGTTCATTCCTTTGAATATCATAAAGCATATAAAGCTTACTTCCATTGCAAGATAAAGAATGCCTTTGATTATCTGCTTTCCTGCAAGATTACCAAGTCCAAGTATAATGGCACTAAGTCTGGTAATGGCATTACCTTTTCTGAATGCCTGAATAAATCCATCTTTCATCGCCATAACCTCCTGTTACAAGTTGGCTGTCACTAATAATGTGACAGCCATCCTTTTATTAATTACTTAAATTATGAATTACTTAAGCCTTTATTTGCTTACAATTGATGTATTAATCTGCTTGTAGAAATCCTGTGTCTTTGCTTCTGCATTATCCAGAGTAATCTCGCCATTAACTACAGCCTTTGCAAAGTTCTGTGCTGGTGTCCAGTAGTCATTCATTCCTGATACTGTAGGCTGGATAACTGATGTCTTGTTAAATGTATCATTCTGTGCTGTTATAAGAGCATCGTTCTTGATAGCATCTGTTGCAAGAAGCTCTGTATTACAAGGAATAACACCTCTTAATTCATAGTGGCTCTGCTGTGCTTCTTTACCACCAAGATACTTAGCTAAAGCTACAGCTACCTGCTGATACTTGCAGTTAGGGTTAACTGCGATTGCCTTAGAACCTGCAAATGCCTTAAGCTGCTTATCTGTTCCACCAATCTTTAAGGTTGGAAGTGATACTGCACCAAAGTTTTTACCAAGAATTTCCTTAACGCTCTTATAATCCCATGAACCTGAGAAGTATGCACCAACAGAACCATCTCTTAAGCCTGCTATACCTACACCCTGAAGGTCATTGACAAAGTTAGGATTGTTAACAAATGAAACCATAGCCTTTGTTGCCTGTGTTCCCTTATCACCAGAAATATCAATTCCTGCTGAATTATCCTTACCATCCTTGCCGAAATATGAGCATCCGTTAGCAAGATAGAATGTTGACATATACCAGCCTTCTGTTATATTAAACGCTACCTTGTTTTTAGAAAGCATTGTATCTAAGCTCTTAACATCACTTTCTGAGAATTTACTCTTATCATAATACATAAACCATGTATTAGTTGTGAATGGTACACCATAAATATTACCATCAACTGAAACTGAATCTACAATTGCACTTGAATTAGTTTTCTTAACATAATCTGCTGTTTCACCACCAAGCTTTGCAATAGCATTGGCATCAATAAGTGTCTGAAGCTGGTCATTTGCAAAAAAGTAAACATCTCCTGAATTACTTGGATCCTGTGTTACAGTCTTACCTGCATCTGCCTCTGCACATACACCATAATCAAAAGTAAGATCCCAGTTTGGATGCTCAGCATTAAACTTCTCACACATTGTCTGAAGCCATTTACCATTTTCCTCGGCCTGATCCTCTGCTGGTCCCCATACTTTAATGGTTGCTGTAATCTTTTCATCTGTCTTTGAATCCTTACCTGTGCTTGCTGAATCATTTCCCGAACCGCAGCCTGTTAAAAGTGATCCACACATTGTTGTCAGCATAAGTGCTGCTGCTAATTTTTTTAATCTCATACAAAAAACCTCCTTAATAATTTAATCATCAATCATCCTTTGTTTTTCGACGTCTTTAACTTTTCTTGATGATTTAATTATATTAGGAGGTTTATAAAATTAAAATATAAAGTATTTTAGAAACATGTTGTTTTTTTATGATGTAAATATAAAATAATGTAAACACCTCATTTTATAGGCGTTTGAGGTGTTCGAGGATTGTGGGAATTGCATAGCAATGAAGCAATCCGGTTACATCATCCTGACTGGGAATTTAATCGTGATTGTTGTACCTGCACCAACTATGCTTTTAACCTCAAGATGATATTCTTCCCCATAAAACAGCCTGATTCTGTCATTTACATTACGTGCACCATAGCCCTTAGACTCCGCTGTAAGAAAGCTTTGGCACATATTTTCATCCATTCCAACACCATTATCAGCTACAGACAAACAGACTATATCTATGTTTTCATTAGCCGTATTTATATATGGGCAGCGGCTTCCCCTAATAGTTATCACTCCACGCCTGTCAGTCAGAAGGTCTATTCCATGGTCAATGGCATTCTCCACAAGCGGCTGAAGTATAAGATTCAACGACTCAGCCTTAAGAATATCGCTGCTTATATCGATATCAACATCAAAGGAATTATCGTGCATAACCTGCTGAATCTCTATATATGACCTTACATTACTTACCTCCTGCTCAAGCATAAGTGTATTCTTACCCTTGTTAAGTGAAGTCCTGTAATAATTAGATAATGCCAGAGTAATCCTGCTTATATCATCCTGCTCATATTCAATAGCCTTCCAGTTAATAAGTGACAGCGAATTATACAGAAAATGTGGATTAATCTGTGCCCTTAACGCCTTCATCTCAGACTCCTTCTGGCTTATGCGCCCTTCATACACCTGGGTTATAAGGTTCTTCGTCTGTGTTGTCATCTCATTAAATCCCTGGATCAGCTCTCCAATCTCATCTTTATCCTCTGTCCTAATGACCGCATCAAAATCTCCCTGCTCAACCTTAGCCATGCTAGTCTGCAGCTTTCTGATTCTTTTTGTGATAAATCCAGATGTAGCTGTAATAGAAGCTGCCAGTCCAAGCAATGCAACCACAACTGCTACTATTATCATGGCAGTTATCGAGCTGGTCGAATTAAACATCATTTTCCTTGGCTCATATATATAGGTTGTCCAGCCTGTAACCGGTGATTCTTTTCTTACCAGTGCATAGCCTCCTGCATTACTGCATATATTTCCATCCCAGCGAACTTCACCCAGCATTTTTTTTAAAGCAGGCTTTGCCCCTTGTTTTTCCATAACGTTATTGTCCGAATAATTCAAAACATATCTGCTATCATCACCAATATTATTAAACTCCCCAATCACTGCACCAGCTTTGTCAACCACTATTATTCCACATCCGGGTTCAAGTCCCTGTCTGTATGACGACATAACACTATCATAACTGACATCTATATACATAATACCTGTGATTCCCATATGTTCAAGTGTTGACATTTTTCTTGCAGATATAAGCTTTTTGCTATCCTTATCTACATACCAGTTAATAGCTGTAGAATCTGATGCCATATCGAAAAAAGGTTCATTCTTAATTTCATCAATGGGTGCAATCGTTGTATCATGCTTTATTCCATTATCAACATATACTGTGACCTTATTTATATCATTATGGAAATATCTTAGTGAAGACAGCATAGGGTCAAAGGTTGTAACAATCTGGCTGTACATTTCATATGTGCTGCTGTAATCATAGGCAAGCACACTTGAAATCGTTTCATTAAATGTTATATAGTTAGAAAGATTATTATATACCTCAATCTGACCGTCCACAGTAGCAACAGACTGCTCTAACGAACCCTGCATGCTCTTTAAATCCCTGTCCATAAGAATAGAACGCATCTGTCCGAACGCAAATGCAAACAGGACAAACAACGGAATAAGACCAGTAATTATATATATACTGGCAAGCTTATTCTGTAATTTTATATTGTTAATTCTCTGTCTTATCCATCTCAAGCAAACTATACCTCGCACGTTTAATTACTAATTATTATTCAGCATTTTCCCTGAACTTCTGTGGACTTACGCCACAATACTCCCTGAAGCTCTGACAGAAATATGACACATTAGGATATCCCACCTTCTCACTGATACATACTATCTTCATGTTCGTATCCTCAAGCATCTGCCTTGCCTTCTCCATCCGGTACTGCTTGATATACTTGCTGAGGTTCTGCCCTGTTTCTTTCTTGAATAGTGAACTAAGATAGCTAGGTGCAAGATAAACCATATCTGCAAGCTGCTGTGCGCTTATTTCTTCTCCGAAATGTCCATGAATATAATCCTTAACCATCTCTATCTCTCTATGAGATGAAACAGGATCACTACCAAATGACTTTTCCAGCAAATCAATATTCTTATTAACAATATCCATGATGCATGAAAAGTCCTCAGATGTATACAATCTGTCTATCTCCCGGCTGAATTCATCCTGATTAGCCCCCGGTATATTATCATAAAAATCCTTCAACAGATTGGAAAATACAAACTTAATATATATATGTGAGAAATTAGTCTGACTTCTGTACTTCTTACATAGTGCCTCAAAATGAATCCTTAAAAAAGTAACATCCTTCATCTTAATATCCTGTTTCATCTGCTTCATAAGTGCATCATCATCAATCTGTACTAACACAGGTGTCTGTTCATTCACATAATCAGAATATATATATCTGTCCATCTGATAAAACTTGTTGTTCATAAGTGATTCCAGCTCATCCATAACATCTGAAAGCTTATGATAATCACTAAATACATCAGACACAGCCGCATACATAAACTGTCTGCTTTTTTCATATATATAATCGTGCAGGCTGCTAAGAAAATGCTCAATTCTATAATTATTATCTGCTTTAGCCGTTTCTTCCTCTGGCGTTTTCAGCAATATAACTGACTGCTGCGGATTAAGGTTAAGATACAGGCTTTCCCATTCCTCTTTAATAATCTTTACCACCTTATCAAAATCAAACTCATACTTTCCGAAAAAATCTGAATTAAATTCAATAAGCACAAGTCTGTTAAAACCATTGAGAAATTCTGTATTCTTGACAATTCCCTTTGCTGCACTTCCGTTGATAAGTGAATACAGGTAAAACTGTCTTAAGCTGTTAGCCTGCTTATTATAATCTTCATTTTTCCTTAATTCCTCATCAAGCTCACTTATAACCTTTAGCATCGTATTCTTAAACTCATCCGGTGCTACAGGCTTTAGTATATAATCCTCGACACCAAGCTTTACAGCAAGCTTTGCATATTCGAACTCATTATATCCTGAAAATATTATTGTTTTAAGCTTGACGCCGCCGTCTTTTACATTTCTTATAAGTTCTATTCCATCCATAAAAGGCATCTTGACATCCGTCAGAAGAATGTCAACATGCCCTTCACCCTTATTATCATCAGACATAAGGTAATCATAAGCTTCTTTTCCATTCTCAGCCTCTATAATGCCAAGATTGATGCCCATACGCTTAAGCAGAAGCTTTATTCCGTTTCTTTCTATCTTTTCATCATCTACAATTAATATATTATACATATTCATCCTGCCTCCCCACCATTATATTATTATAATCTTTTATATTCCGGTAGGCAAATTATTTTATAAAATGATAAGAAAAAATGATGAAAAGTTATTTTATTACAGCTTAAATATATCCCTGTTGTATTCTGCTATTGTCCTGTCTGATGAGAAGAAACCGGCATTGGCAATATTTATAAGCTGTTTCCTGCCCCATGCCCTATGGTCTTCATAATCTGCTAACGCCTGTTCCTTAATATTGATATAAGCCTTTAAATCAAGTAATGCCATAAACCAGTCTTTACCTACTATTTCTTTATACAGACGGTTAAGCTCATCTTTGTCACCAGCAGCAAGCATTGTATCTGATATAATAAAGTCAACACATTGCTTAATAACTGGCTCCTTCTCATACAGCTCTTTTGCACAATAATCATTGTTATTATAATGTGCTATGACCTCATCACTTGAAGCACCAAAGGTATATATGTTATCCTTTCCCACAAGCTCAGCTATTTCAACATTAGCTCCATCCATTGTTCCAAGTGTCACAGCTCCATTCAGCATAAACTTCATATTTCCAGTTCCGCTTGCTTCCTTAGATGCAAGTGATATCTGCTCAGATATATCACAGGCAGGAATGAGCTTTTCTGCAAGTGTCACATTATAATTCTCTACCATTACAACATTAAGATACTTATTAACGTCTTCATCCTCCCTGATAACCTTTGAAAGTGTCAGTATAAGATGAATTATATCCTTAGCGATTGTATATGCAGGTGCAGCCTTTGCCCCGAATATAACTGTTACAGGTGTTTTAGGAATATTTCCGTTTTTAATGTCAAAATATTTATATATAATATATAGCGCATTCATCTGCTGTCTTTTATATTCATGAAGTCTCTTGACCTGTATATCATATATCGAATTATCATTAATAACAATTCCCTGCTTATCATAAAGATATTTTGCAAGTGCAGTCTTATTATGCTGCTTAATATCTGACAAATGCTCTATTACAGTTGGATCCTCTGTATATGACATAAGTGCTTTAAGCTCCTTAGCATCATGCTTATACCCATCACCTATAAGCTGTGTTATATAATCTGCGAGCTCATGGTTACAGTGGATAAGCCATCTTCTAAAAGTTATTCCGTTAGTTTTATTATTGAATTTATCAGGATAAAGCTTATAGAAATTATTAAGCTCTGTATTCTTTAGAATCTGTGTATGCAGCTTTGCAACTCCATTGACACTCATACCATAATGAATATCAATGTGTGCCATATGAACAATCCCTCTGCTGTCATCATCACGTTCTTCAATAATATATACTGAACTATCATCATAGCGTTCACGCACTCTTTTATCCAGTTCCCTTATCACAGGCATAAGCTGTGGAACACATTTTTCAAGATATCTTACCGGCCACTTTTCAAGTGCTTCTGCAAGAATAGTATGATTAGTATATGCGCAGGAAGCAGATACTATCTTTATAGCCTCATCCATCGATATAGCTGTTCCATCAATATCACCATTCTCTGTAAGAAGTCTTATAAGCTCTGGTATAATCATAGTTGGATGTGTATCATTAATCTGAATAACAGCAAGCTCTGGAAGATTTCTATAAGACTTTCTTTCTCCATCTGTTAAGGCTGTATTAAGCTGCTCACACTTTGCACGGCACTCATCTAATATAAGCCTTGCTCCATTGCTTACCATGAAATACTGCTGGTAAATTCTTAGCATTCTTCCTTTCTCATCACTATCGTCCGGGTAAAGAAATAATGTAAGATTTTCCTTTATATCATCTTTATCAAAATCAATTCCAGATTTATTTACAATAGCTTCATTTACTGTATCAATATCAAATAAATGTAATTTATTAGTTGTCTTTTCACCATAGACATTAATATCATACATTCTTGAATTAACACTAAAATCTGCAAAATCTATCTTATATGATACATCTGTTGGAATAAGCCAGCTATCCTTTCCTATCCAGTAATCCGGTACTTCCTTCTGTCTGCCATTCTCAAATACCTGCCTGAACAGTCCAAGATGATAGTTAAGTCCAACACCATCACCATTAAGTCCAAGATTGGCTATTGAATCAAGGAAACATGCTGCAAGTCTTCCAAGTCCACCATTGCCAAGTGAAGCCTCACTTTCAATCTCTTCAATCTGCGCAAGTTCCTTTCCTGCTGCCTCAAGCTCAGCCCTGACCTCATCATACACTCCAAGATTAATTAAATTGTTTGACATCAGCTTTCCTATAAGAAATTCTGCTGATATATAATATAATTTCTTTCCGAACTTTGACTGTAAATACTTATCCTCTCTCTCCCTCAATACTTCAAGCCTTGCAACGTACTCCTTAATAACCTCATAGCATTCCTCATTACTACAGGCTTTAAGATTCTTATTCAATAATTCATTACTTATAGAATTCAATTTATCTGACATAATTCCACTCTCCATTCTGATATTGTTATAAATATGTTTTCGGGGTCAAAAGCTCTTAATTTTGATACCTACGGACTTCTTTTTAGTTTTGACACTAGTATGATTATATCTCAATACATATATTTTTCTTGATTTATTATATCGTTTTCTTGTACAATACTATCATAATTGAAATAAAGGAGCTTATATTATGCCTGATTCATTATACGAAACTCTCCATGAAACCAAGAGCCACTACAATACTGACTTTTCATATAATACATACCCATGCACTATTCCACAGGACTTTGCAGTAGTTCCCCTGCATTGGCACAACGAAATGGAACTTATATACATTAAAGAAGGAAAAGGGCTTGTTAACATTGACTTGAACCAGTATTTAGTAGGTCAGGGAGATCTTTTGATAGTTTATCCTGGAAGAATTCATTCTATAACTAATTATGATAATTATGTCCTGAAATATGAAAATATAATATTTAATATAAATATGCTTCTTCCTAAAGAATATGACAGAAATACTTTTGAATATTTCGGACATATTAACAACTCTGATAATGATATGACCTGTATAATCAAGCCATCAGAACAACACTATAAGGAAATCGTAAGCTGCATAGATGAAGCAGACAAAGTATGCGAAACATTTCCAGCAGGATATGAATTAAAAATAAGAGGCTGCCTATACAACTTCTTTTTTACACTTAACACACATTATTTGTGTGCATCTAACAATGAAGTATCTGACAGCCTCTCAAACAGCAAAAGAAATAAATTAAAACTAATAATAACTTATATTGAAAATAACTATACTCATGCAATCTCAATTCAGGATATTGCAAAGGAATGCCATTTCAGCGAATCACATTTTATGAAATTCTTTAAACAATGTACTGGAACCTCCTTTATAAGCTATCTTAATGATTACCGTCTGCTCATTGCCTCACGCCTGCTTACATCTACTGACCTTCCAGTTACACAGATTGCAGTTGAATGCGGCTTTGACAATATATCTTATTTTAACAGATGCTTTAAGAAAAAATATGGTGAAGCTCCTTCTAAAACCCGCTGAAATACGTTGAAATCCACTGAGATCCACTGAAGTCTGCTGGAATCCACTGGAACCTGTTGAAATATACCAAGCTTTTATCCCCTGACCCCAAGGCTGATATTTTTACAGCACACACAGATACACAAAATATGCTGCATAACAGATTAACATCACTATTCCACAAGGCTTTCTTAACTCCTTATGCTTATAAGTACCAATCCATAATAAGGCTCCACTAAATATTGCAATTACTGTATCTATTAAGAACTTACTTTCAAATGGTACGTTGCATATTAGTGCTGTTATTCCAATTACAAATAATATATTGAATATATTACTTCCTACAATATTACCTATTGCTATTCCAGCGTTACCCTTTCTGGCTGCGGCAACTGATGTTACAAGCTCTGGAAGTGATGTTCCGAATGCCACAATAGTAAGTCCTATGAATCTTTCACTCATGCCAAAGAACCTTGCTATCCATGATGCACCGCTTACTGCAAAATCGCTTCCCTTAACAACCATAACTCCGCCTATTACCATAAAAAGAAGACATTTCCATACAGGAATATCCTTGATTTCTCCTTCCTCCTGAACCTCTCCTTTTTTTGACATAATAAAAAGATACACAAGAAATGCGATAAACAATAACAGAAATACTACCCCTTCTATAAATGTTATAGACGAACCTGTTAATCCAAATACAAGAAGCAATGCTGTTATTCCTATCATAAATGGAATTTCATATAATAATGTTGATTTCTGAATGGCTACATTGGTTATAACTGCTGTTATACCAAGAATTATAAGAATATTAAGAATGTTGCTTCCAACGATATTACCAATCGTTATTCCAGCGTTATTGTTAAGTGCTGCTGTTATGCTTACTGCCGCCTCTGGCATACTTGTTCCCATCGCAACTATCGTAAGTCCTATAACAAGCTGTGGTATTCCAAGCTTTCTTGCGATTCCTGCTGCACCTTCAACAAACCAGTCTGCACCTTTAACTAAAAACAAAAATCCTACTAATAAAATAAATACATGTAAAACCATACGCTACCTCTTCTTTCTTAGACATTTAATTAATATGCTAATTCTTATGTGCTGCAGTAGTATGTCTTATATGTCCCAATCACTTTACATTCAGATAATGTAAATAACATATGATTCAATAGGATTTTTTTAATAAAAATTCAATAAAAAAAGAGACTCCTACTGCATTACAGTAAAAGTCTCGCTATTTAATCACTTTCCGAGTTATCACACCTATTAGCTGTAATCTGTTAGCTGTAATAACTGTACTGACGAAGAAGTGAACACGTTCTGGCTAGCTACTCCCTTTTAATGATACTAATCATAACAACTGAATTGTGTGTTGTCAATGCATTTGTAAATATTTTTGACCAATTATATCAATATGGTTTAGCAAATCACTTTAATCTGCTATATTCCTCATCAGTTACAGATTCACACCATTCGTTAGATATTTCTTCACCTGGTACTTCAACTGCCAGATGTGAAAACCAGCTATCTGGTGCTGCACCATGCCAATGCTTAACTTCTGCAGGAATATTGATACAGTCACCTGGTTTCATCTCTATGGCTTCTTTACCTTCTTCCTGATAATATATTAGTATATAACTGTATTTCTTTAATGAATTCCCCTACTGCAAGAGATGTTGGAATATTTCTACGCCAGGCCACAACTGTATTAGATGTTATCCTTGGATATAGTTCCTTCTGAACAAGCGCCTATGGCTATGGTGAATGAATAATCATCATATCCAGATAATCAAGTCCCATCTTTTCAAGTGTTTCATTAATACCAGTCATAGCAGTTTCATATGTCTTATGCTCTGCTGCAACCTTAGAAACTACAAAAAGTTCCTCTCGCTTAATGCCATAGTTTCTCACTCCTTCACCTACGCCACGCTCAGAGACATATTGTCAAGTGTGTATGTCAGATTTTTATATATTCATCGTCATATATGGTGGAATGCATATAATTCCATCTTTTACAATTAAATTTCTTGGATGAATAATATAACTTTCCCCTATGCGCTCCTTGTATTTTTCTCTGAAATTATTTAATGAGGTCGTTTTATATTGCTTTCCAGACTTTACTTCAATCGGAAACATCTTATATTTTAATCTGCTATTATTTGAAATAATAAAATCAATTTCCATATCATTTCGGTGCTTATTTTCATTATAGTGTGTATAAAAATATAACTTATGGCCATTTGATACCAGCATCTGGGCTATTGCATTTTCATAAAGCATTCCTTCATTAATCTGTAATTTGCCTGCCAATATCTGTTTATATACTTCATCTTCAAGTAATTCATTCTCATCAAATGCATGGCTTACCAAAAGTCCGGTATCACCCATATAACACTTTACATAGCTTCTTGTCTCATTCAATGATAAGCCAACATTCGGATCATTACACAAAAAGCACTCATTGGATATCATAGAATCCGACAGCCAGAAAAAAGTTTCTTCATACTGGTCTGCATAACTACCATCTTGTAGCTTTTTGAATACAACTCTTTTTTCATGCTGTGAAAGAAATCCCGGAATCTGGTCATAGATTGCAAGAACTTTGCTTCTATATCTCATATCTATCTTCATAATATCTTCCCGATACAATTTAAGAATATCCCTTTTTTCTTTATCCGCTTCTGTAAAATCTTTTTTACTTTCAATAAATGCCACTACAGGCATAGGCATCCCACCAACAAGCATATACTGATGAAACAAAAGCATTGCCTGATTATGCATACTTCTTTCCAAAGGTTCCCTTTTTTCAAAGCATTTTTTTATATATTCAACCAGCAAATCTTCTTCTAATGCTATTGCAAATTCTTCGAAATCCAATGGATACATATTGATATTTCTTTCTTCTGACGGTATGACAATATTCTTTACATTTTCTCTGATAGATATCAATGAACCAGTTTCGATATAATCATATCTTCCATCTGCAACCAAATATTTTATCGCAGCTCTTGCCTGTGGAAACATCTGTACCTCATCAAAAATAATAAGAGAGTTTCTCTCTGTCAGCTTTGTTCCAAAATGTGTCTGTAACAGCATAAAAAATGTATCCAGATCATTCAGATATCGCTCAAAATACCTTTCGACTTCCTTATCTTTTTTAGCAAAGTCAATCAGAAGATAACTTTCGTATTCGTTTTTTCCAAATTCTTCGCAGATGGTAGACTTTCCAATACGTCTGGCGCCTTCTATCAGTAAAGCTTTTTTCCCCTGACATTCATTTTTCCATTCCAGTAGTTTTTTATATATTTTTCTTTTTAATATCATGGTTCCTCCAGATTATACGCATATATATTAGTTCTGATTTTTATGATTATACGCACATTGTAATTTATTTTTTGATTATACGCAAGTATTATAACCCTATTTTTTATGATTATACGCGAATTCTATAAAGTCATATGTACATGTTTTTCCTCATTTCAAATCATAAATCTTACCTAATTATATCGTGAAAAGCATTTTATATTATATACTGTGTTATTAATTTTCTGGAATTTGCGACAATATATTATATATAGTACTGATTCTAAACGGATTTTGAATTTATTTGCAGGGAGGCTTTTATATGTCAATGCATATTAACGGTTTGGGTAATACCTATAATGATATCAATACAAATAGCAAACAGTATAAGGCCTTGAAAGCTTAACATCATCTTCACTAACGCCATAGTAAATATATAAATCATATTAATTATTGATTTAACTTACCGAATATTTCAATCAAATCTTTTATTTATATATATCATTATACTTTTTTAATCTGCCTTCTTCTCGAATTCCTTAGCGACCTTCTCTAGCAATTCCCTTATTGGAAGATGCTGAGGACAGACCTTCTCACATTTTCCGCAGCGTATACAATCACTTGCCTTACCATTATTAATTGTATGTACATCATTATAATAACAATCTGCATTCCAGTCATGGAATACTGTCTTTGCATTCATGCAGGCAAAAAGATCTGGTATAGAAATATGCTTTGGACATCCTTCAACACAATAACGACAGGCTGTACAAGCAATCATATGCTTTGAATTAAAAACCTCTGCAACTGCTTTAACTGCAGCCATCTCTGTATCGTCAAGTGCCCTGAATTCCTTCATATAGCTTAGATTTTCTTCCATCTGTTCTATATTACTCATTCCAGAAAGAACCATCATCACACCATCAAAGCTTGCTGCAAAACGTACCGCATAGCTTGCTGCACTTCCACCATTAAGGTTATCCAGTATCTTTGCTGCATCCTCTGGAAGATTTACAAGATTACCTCCCTTTACCGGCTCCATAACTATAACCGGCTTATTATACCTACGGCAGACCTCGTAACACTTTCTGCTCTGTACAGCAGGATCCTCGTAATCAAGATAATTAAACTGTATCTGCACAACTTCAATCTGTGGATATTCCTTTAATATTTCCTCAAGCACCTCCGCCTTATCATGAAATGAGATTCCAAAATGATGTATCTTTCCTTCCTTCTTTAACTCCAGCGCTGTTTCATATGCACGACATTTTTTAAAATGCTCAAATGTATCCTTTGACTGTGAATGCATAAGATAAAAATCAAAATATTCAACACCACATGCCTCTAGCTGGCTCTCAAAGAATGGACGAATATCCTCCTGCTTATTAAAATAAGTCATAGTAAGCTTATCAGTAAGTATATATTCTTCTCTCTTATATCGGCTTGTAAGACATTCCTTTAATGCAAGCTCACTCTTTCCCTCAAGATATCCGTGCGCTGTGTCAAAATAATTGAAGCCCTGCTCTATAAATGTATCTACCATCTTTTTTGTCTGTTCGATATCAACAGCTTTACCATTCTCTACCATCGGCAGTCTCATACAGCCGAAACCAAAATTCTTCTTTACTTCATCAAAATACATATTCGTATACCTCCCAAGTTCATCCTGATATTGCCGTATCTTTATATGCCTGACATCATATAATGATGTCAGGGTCAAAAGTCCCCGACTTTGATACCTACGAATTGTTCCGTGCTATGTACTCCTAATATTATATAATTATATGAGAAAGATTATCATATATAGCTCTGGCTATTTCTGGCTTATTCATAGAATATATATGAATATGGTTAACTCCATTAGCTATAAGATCAATAATCTGGTCAGTTGCATATAATACTCCTGCCTGCCTCATCGCTGCTTCTGTATCACCGAATCTGTCTACTATATTCTTAAACCTTTCTGGAACATTGCAGCCTGAAAGCTTAACAGCATTTTTAACTTGTGCTCTCTTTGTTATAGGCATAATTCCAGGCACTACCGGAACCATTATTCCAGCCTCTCTGATTCTGTACATAAAGTTATAAAATATATCATTATCAAAAAACATCTGTGTTGTAAGATATTCACAGCCTGCTTCTACCTTTTTTCTAAGGCCATCAATATCTGCTTTCTTATCTGTTGAATCCGGATGTACTTCTGGATAACAGGCACCTCCTACACAAAAATCCCCGCTTGCCTTTATAAGCTTCACAAGCTCTGATGCATGTGCAAACTCTGTAAATATCTCCCCGGCGTAATCCTTAGGTATATCACCTCTTAATGCAAGTATATTCTTTATGCCTGCTGCTTTCATATCCTCCAATGCCTGACTGATACCCGTCTTATCCGCACATACGCATGTAAGGTGTGCTATAGTTGGCACATTATACTTGCTCTGGATACCCTCTGCAAGCTTTATTGTTAAACCCTTGGTGCTTCCTCCTGCGCCATATGTAACACTCATATAGCTTGGATTAAGCTCTGCTATACTGGTGGCTGCTGCCTCAACATCAGCAAAATCTGTATCTTTTTTTGGAGGAAACACCTCAAAAGATATTGTTGGTTTATCCTGTTTTAATATTTCTGTAACTTTCATGTATACCTCGTTTCTTATCTTTTTACTAATATTCATCTATATAGTGAACTTATCAAGTATATCTTTGATTTCTTCTAAATCAGAAGCAAAATATATACCCTTCTGACGTTCACTGGTTGATAATCCCATATCAACCATATGTAACAGCAGTTTTTTCATGCTATCATAATATCCATTAAGATTATAGAAGATACACGGAGCATTAAGTTGGTTTAAGGAAAGCTTTGACATAACCTCTGTTATTTCTTCAAGTGTTCCTGTTCCACCAGGAAATGCAATAAATGCATCTCCTAACTCTATCATCTTAGTCTTTCTTTCTGTCATATCTTTAGTTACAATAAGCTCTGTTATCTCATCATATTGAAGTTCTGCCTCAACAAAAAACTGTGGTTCCACGCCAATCACTCTGCCACCAGCCATAAGAACACTCTCTGCTATTTCACCCATAAGACCTGTCCTAGAGCCGCCATATATCAGTGTATTTCCATTCTCTCCTATCCATTCTCCTAACTCTCTTACCGCCATAGTAAACGATGAATCTATACCTTTATTAGCTCCCAGATATACTGTAATATTCACTATAATATACCTTTACCTTTCGTTATCGATCATTGCTGCTTTTAATGAATCACAATTCTGATTATCATTGATATGCTATTATTGCATTAATTAATCGCAATTCTGATTCGCTTTAATATGCTTTCATTCATATATTCTCATTGCAATACTACTACGCAGCTTTCTTAGCTCATTATAATACATGTTCAGATATTTTGTATATATTTCTTTACGCTCATTTGCGAAATAGCTAATCTGAGTCATAACTCGCTGGAAAATTATGCCATAAATTTATGACCCTAATCGTTAAATTTACAATTAGGGTCATAGATTTATAAAAAATATGTAGCTTTAAAAAATTGAAAACAAATTAATAACAAATTTGATAATAAATTGATAATAAATCAAAATTAGTAATACCGCTTAAATACTACTTTAATAACATTTTATTTAATATCTAATTCTGGCGGAACATCCAGTTCATGTGGTACTGGTGCTCCATTTTTCTTTCTCTGTCGTACACACTCCGTCAAAAGATATTCTATTTGACCATTGACAGACCTAAAATCATCCTCTGCCCATGCTGCAATGGCATCATAGAGCTTACCTGATAAACGAAGGGGAATCTGTTTTTTGCCTGAATCTGCCATTAATACAAGCTGCCTGAATTAACTATTGGCTGGGCATCCTTATTTCCACATAAAACAACTAACAGATTAGAAACCATAGCTGCTTTTCGTTCTTCATCAAGTTCAACAACCTGCTTTTCTGATAACCTGTCAAGTGCCATCTCTACCATACCTACGGCACCATCAACTATCATCTTTCTTGCATCAATAATAGCTGATGCCTGCTGGCGCTGGAGCATAACTGCTGCTATCTCAGGTGCATAAGCAAGATATGTTATCCTTGCTTCTATTATATTTAATCCGGCATCCGTTACCTTACTCTGAATCTCTTTTCTTATTCTTTCTGCTACAACTTCACTTGAACCACGAAGGCTTCCCTCATCTGCCATTCCATCTCCCGTTGTATCTACATTCTCGGCTACATCATATGGATACATACGGACTATATTTCTGACTGCACTATCACATTGAAGTGAGAGATATTCCTTATAGTTATCTACATTAAATACAGCTTTGGCAGTATCTGTCACCTCCCACATAACCGCAATTCCTATCTCAACAGGATTACCAAGGCAATCATTAATCTTCTGTCTGCTGTTATTAAGAGTCATAACCTTAAGTGATATCTTCTTATTCGCAATCTGTGTATTACCACCTGCTGAAAGTGTTACTCCAGACATGCCTGACAAATCAATCTTTTTATTGTTGGCTGCTACATCACCACTCTGGTTAAGCTTTGTTTCCGCTGCCGGATTGACTGCTGTACAGAATGGATTAACATAATAAAACCCTGCATCCTTAATGGTTCCGACATACTTACCAAAAAGCGTTAATACAAGTGCCTCCTGAGGCTTTAATACCTTAAGTCCCAGAAAGAATATCCATCCTAAGCCCACATAAACAACACCAACAACTATAAGTATAATTGCAATAACCGGTTTGGAGGCTTCTGCTGTTTCTGTCATCATTGCACCTGACACGATAGCCGCAATGGCTGCCACATATAAAGCAATGAATAACATCAGCATTGCCATACCATTCTTATTCTTTTTCAACACTTTTTCTTCCATAATAATCCTCCATTCTTCTGTACTACATTCTATAAGAATATATTCTTATGACAGCCTTATCTTTATTGATATTTTGATGATATCATTATGATATCATATTGTCAATATATAAATATAATTTGATGATACCATGATCAAAAGGCTCATCTGATAATTAATATCATTTATCATTTATCTGACAATTAATATCATATTGTTATTTTTACATAATTATGTTATAGTTATTAAACTACTTACGGACAACCATATATTTTTAATGCTAGGTGTGTATCAAATCTTATTTCTACACACTATTTATGCATGGTGTTAACTAAACCTACTTAAATATAAGATAAGGAGTATCTATTCATGTTTAATTTAACAAGAAAAAGTCTGACACCTGATCAGATGAAACGTGCCAATATAACAGCGAGCACTACCATAACACTAACATACCTTATATGTCTTTTTATTACTTTAACATCTGATAAAACAGTTATTGAAAAGATTGTTTTTACGTGTGTCTATTTTCTTTTATACACCTGCAATGCTATCTATGTCAGAAAACATATTTATGAAAAAAAGGCTGAGTTGTCAATTGCATATGGTTTTCTTGCTGTTTTCGGTATAATAACCTTCATACAGCCTGCAAGAACTATGATGATTATATTCCCTGCTTTATTATCACTATCTGTTTATATGAATGAATATCTGATAATTTGGGGAACAGGTGCAACCTCTTTCTTTGTAATTACCAAAATCTTATACATAAATACCACTAACCCTGCAGATAAAGCAGAACAGATAAAGGTTATTTTTCTTGTTGTTACGTGTCTTATAGTATGTGTTCTAGGAGGATGCAAGGCTATTAAAAGACTTGTAGAATTCTCTGAGGAAGAAACTAACGCAGTTAAAGAAAAGGCTGAAAAGCAGCTTGAAATAGCAAAACGTGTTAATGAAATATCAAACAGCGTAAATACCCAGTTTGAACAGGTACGAAATGACCTTGATAAAATAGCAGAAATAATTAACAATACTAACAAAACTATTGATATTATTTCTGACGGAACTACCAGTAGTGCAGAACAAAGTATTCTTCAGTCTGAAAAAACTACAGAAATCCAGACAAGACTTAATAATACTAATCAATCTACCGATATAGCAGTAAATACAGCAAGAAAGCTTCAACAGATTGTAGAGAAGGGAAAGGAAGAATCTGATGAGCTTGCCAGCCAGTCTGCCATAGTAGATTCCTCAGCCCTGCAGATATCCGAAACTATTGGCAATCTTGTTGAGCACGTAAGTAAAGTATCCGATATAACTAATGTTATTATGAATATATCCTCACAGACTAATCTTCTTGCGCTTAATGCTTCTATTGAGGCAGCAAGAGCAGGAGAAGCAGGAAAAGGCTTTGCAGTAGTTGCTGATGAAATCCGCTCTCTCGCTGAGATGACGAAATCATCTACTGAGGAAATAACACAGATTATGAATGCACTCATTACGCTTACTAAGAACACTCAGAATGAGCTTAAGCACACCGTTGACAGTATTAATATCCAACGCGGAAAAGTTAAAGCGGTACATGAAAGCTTTGTAGCTGTTGAACAGGATATTGATTCACTTGTAGCTAATATGACATCAGTAAGCTCTGAGGTAAATGCTGTACTTGATGCTAACTCTTCTATTGTAGATGGAATTGAAACATTATCAGGCATCTCACAGGAAATGTCTTCTACAACCGAAACTACAAGACAGGAAATGCATGACCTTAATAACCGTATTACCAACTTCTCTCATGCCATTAACACTACATCTGAGTCACTTGAAAGGTTAAGAAAGACCTCAGCGGTTGATAATACCTAGGATTAGAATCAGCTTTTTAGAAGCAGCTTTAAAACATATATATTCACATAGCGGCAGCAACCAGATTATCGTGCTTCTGGTTACTGCCGCTATTATTTATCTTATGATTCTGTTGTAAAAAGATATTTCCCCCTGACTGATATGCCTTAAATACTGCATATCTTATATTTTTATCTTATATTTTAATCTTATACCTTATATTTTCGTCTTATATTTTATGAAGCATCATCTATTAAACATATCTGTTAAACATGTCTCTAAACCACCTAATTCACATTCCCACAGCCACATAATTATATACAATATATGCCAGAATTAGCTGTATAATAAGTATAGCTGGCACGCCTATTCTAAACTTATTATGTTTAGTTTTATGTCGCACTGTGTACATAGCAGACAGTGCCCCCACAGAACCACCTATAGCCGCCAGCAGTATAAGCGTTCTTTCTGGAATCCTCCAGGCATGATGTATTGCCTTATATTTATCCAGTGCATATGCTGCAAATGTAAATATATTAATAAATACAAGCCATGTCTCAATTATCTTTAATAAATCCATATCTAGCCTTCTCTTTCTTTGTCATCTTAGCAACCGTACTATTGTCCGAGATTATTAAATTTCACCTATACGACTCCTTGTGACTCCTTATAATAGCTATTTTACCATATTATCAGCATATTACCATATACACGATGTTCTATCAATAAAACTATGAATAAATACTTCGACATATCGAACTTTGATTTTTGATATTTTATTTTTTGTTGGATATTAAAAACCCATAAAAAAATTCAAAAACATGGTATAAAGAATAAATTTAGTATCTGTTACAGTATCTATTACAGGGCAAAACATCGAAAGCTTAAAAATAACCCTGCCATCATCGTCAAAACGAAAACAGCAGGGTTAATCCTGATAAAAATTTTATTCTATATTATATTTTTTATCCAACGTCTTCAAACTGTGAATTATAAAGTCCGGCATAGAAGCCACCCTTTGCAAGCAGCTCTTCATGATTTCCCTGTTCTACGATATCTCCATCCTTCATAACAAGAATAATATCTGCATCCTTAATAGTAGAAAGCCTATGTGCTATAACAAAGCTTGTTCTTCCCTTCATAAGGTTATCCATGGCATTCTGTATCTGTATCTCTGTTCTTGTATCAACTGAAGATGTTGCTTCATCAAGAATAAGAATAGGATTATCAGCTAGTATCGCTCTTGCGATAGTAAGCAACTGTTTCTGTCCCTGTGATACATTGCTTGCATCCTCATTAAGCTCCATATTATAACCACCTGGAAGTGTTTCTATGAAATGGTGTGCATGCGCAGCTTTAGCGGCGGCAATAACCTCTTCATCAGAAGCCTCCAGCTTACCGTATCTTATATTTTCCATAATGGTATCCTTATACAGCCATGTATCCTGTAATACCATACCGAAAGCATCTCTTAACTCACGTCTGTTGAAATCCTTTATGTTATGTCCATCTATTCTTATTTCACCTGCATTAACATCATAGAATCTCATAAGAAGCTTAACCATAGTTGTCTTACCAGCACCTGTCGGTCCTACTATTGCGACCTTCTGCCCAGGCTTGACCTTGGCACAGAAATCCCTGATAATAACCTGGTCTTCCTTATAGCCGAATCTTACATGGTCGAATTCTACTTCTCCCCTGATATTATCTGTTGAGACAGGATTCTTTACTATCTGCTCCTCTTCCTCTTCATTAAGGAATTCAAATACTCTTTCAGATGCTGCTGCCATTGACTGTACCTGGTTAATAACCTGTGCAATCTGTGTTATTGGCTGTGTAAAATTCCTTACATACTGTATAAATGCCTGAATATCACCAATCGTTATAACACCATTTATAGCAAGAAGTCCACCTGAAAGTGCAACACCTGCATAACCAAGATTGCCAACAAATGCCATAATAGGCTGCATCATTCCTGAGAAGAACTGTGACTTCCAGGCTGATGAATATAAAACATTATTAGTCCTATTGAATTCATCTACCATATCCTTCTCTTTATTGAAGGACTTTACAACCATATGTCCACCATATGTTTCCTCTATCTGACCATTTATATGTCCCAGATATTCCTGCTGTGTCTTAAAGTAATTCTGTGACTTCTTTATAACAAAAGATATAAGACCTACCGATATTGGAAGTATGACAATAGCAATAATAGTCATAAGTGGTGAAATACTTAACATCATGATAAGCACACCTATCATAGTTGCTGTTGATGTAATAATCGTTGTTATGCTCTGATTAAGTCCCATACCAAGAGTATCTACATCATTAGTTATTCTTGAAAGAACTTCTCCATATGTCCTGCTCTCAAAATACTTCATTGGCATACGGTTTATTTTCTCTGATATTTCCTTACGAAGCCTGTAACATATCTTCTGTGAAATACCTGTCATGATCCAGCCCTGGGCAAAATTAAATATCGAGCTGCAGACATATAAGCCAAGTACAATCAAAAGAATCTTTCCTATATAGTCAAAGTCAATACCACCTGTGCCTGCTATTTTCCTCATAAGGCCTTCTGAAAGACCTGTTGTTGCCTTTCCAAGTACCTTTGGTCCTGCTACATTGAATACTGTTGAGGCTGCTGCCATAATCATAACTATGAATATAGCTATCTTATAGCTTCCTACATACTTTATGAGCTTGCCTATTGAGCCCTTGAAATCCTTAGCCTTCTCAGCAGGCATCATACCTCTGCCTGGTCCTCTATGTCTGGGAGTCTGCTTATATGAATTATTATCTGCCATAATCATGCTTCCTCCTTTCCATCTGATATAACATTTCCATCTGATATAGTATGCTCTGCATTATATGAAGCTTTTTCATCTGACTTATTGAGCTTTTCGCTCACAGCTAACGAATTCTCAAGCTCACTGGCTGATAGCTGCGACCTTGCGATCTGCTGGTATACCTCACAATTCCTCATAAGCTCCTCATGTGTACCCTTACCTACAATCCTGCCTTCATCCATAACAAGTATCTGCTCTGCATGAAGAATAGTACTTATTCTCTGTGCTACAATGATCACTGTACTATCTGTAACCTTTGAGGCAAGTGCTTTTCTTAAGGCTGCATCTGTCTTTAAATCAAGTGCTGAAAAGCTGTCATCAAATATAAATATCCTTGGATTCCTTGCTATAGCTCTTGCTATAGATAATCTCTGCTTCTGTCCACCTGAAACATTAGTACCACCCTGTGCAATAGGTGATTCATACTTTCCTGGTTTTTCCTCTATGAAATCAGAAGCCTGTGCAATATCTGCTGCCTCTTTAACTTCTTCAATCGATGCATTGGCTGCACCATACTTAATATTAGATTCTATTGTACCTGAGAAAAGAATTCCCTTCTGCGGAACATATCCAAGCTCGTCTCTTAAATCCTGCATAGATATATTTCGTATATCTTCACCATCAAGCGTTATAGAACCTTCTGTCACATCATATAATCTTGGAATAAGGTTAACAAGCGTTGACTTGCCACAGCCAGTACTTCCTATAATAGCTGTTGTCTTTCCTGGCTCTGCAACGAAATCTATATCCGAAAGAGCATTTTCAGTGGCTCCTGGATACTTAAAGCTTACATGGCTGAAAGTAAGTAAGCCCTTATGTTCATTAAGTGACTTAGGATTCTTGCAATCCCTTATTGATGACTTAGTATTGATCACCTCATCTATACGGTCTGCCGCTACAATCGCTCTTGGAAGCATAATCGACATCATAGTAAGCATAAGGAATGACATAACTATCTGCATGGCATATGTTATAAATGCAGTCATTGAACCAACCTGCATAACGCCGCTGTCAATTCTGTGTGCAGCAACCCATACTATTCCTACTGAAAGACAATTCATAATAAGCATCATTACAGGCATCATAAATGTCATGACTCTGTTTGTAAAAAGCATTGTCCTTGTAAGCTCTTTATTCGCATTATCGAATCTTTCTTCTTCCTTCTTCTCTCTTCCAAATGCCCTTATAACCGATAAACCTGTAAGTATCTCTCTTGATACTAAGTTAACGTTATCAACAAGCTTCTGCATCTGTTTAAACTTAGGCATGGCAATCGACATAAGAAGAAGCACAAAGCCAACTATAACAAGTACTGCAAGTGCAATAACCCACCCCATGCCAGCTCCTGTTGACATAACCTTTAATACACCACCAACACCAAGTATAGGCGCATATAGCACCATTCTTAATGTAAGCACACATACCATCTGTATCTGCTGTACATCATTCGTTGTACGTGTAATAAGTGAAGCTGTTGAGAACTTATCAAGCTCCGCATTAGAGAAGCCCATAACATTCTTATACACCTGTCCTCTTAAGTCACGTCCTACACCTGCGCCGACACGCGATGCAAAAAATGCAACTAAAACTGTACATATTGCAATCATAAATGCCATACCTATCATCTTTATGCCTGAAAGCAGCAGATAGTGTGCCTGTATAGCCTTCATATCCATGCCAGCCTTTGAATCCATAGACTTAGCATATGCTCTTCCCATAGATGAAACAAGTGATGAACCCATAGTGTCAAATGTTGATTTAAAGTTATCACGCATAGACACAAGTGTATCCTTTGTCATTCTGCCAGTATCATACATAGCTTTGAATACTACTCTCATATCTACACATTCAGTTGAAACCATATTGCCATTGGCATCCTCTACATCCTTATAGAATGATTCTAATTCAATGCCCATTCTTTTTCCAATATCTGATACTGGCACATCAGCAAGTGTCTTTACATCAACACCCATCTGTGCTGCCATCTGTTCCTTAAACTGTACTGCTGTTACTGAAGACATCTGATTATTAATGATAAGTGCCATTGCTAATGTATCATCATATTCATCCAGCTTCTTTTCACTCTTCTCGGAAAGAATATACATATCTCCATCCTGTTCATAACAGCTTTCCCATATGCTGATTTCTTCATCTGTCATAAACATTGTGGCAATATCATATTCATCCTTAGTTATCTTTTCTGGAATACTATGCCCTATGCCGCCATTCTGAATACCAACGTCAATAATATCTGATGTATACTGTGGCAATGCAAGATCACCATTTGCCTGTAATATAAGCAATACAAGTATTATAATTACTGACCTCCAGTATGGAGCAATACTTTTTAATATTCTGCCCATAACCGTTCCTTTCTTCCTCAAGATTTCTTTTAGACTTTCTTATATAACCTTATAACTGATATTTTAAAATGATAGCATTATTGAGAAAATATGTAAATTAAGGAAATAAAAAGCATTTATTAAGACTTTGTAAAATTGTATACAATTTAAAGCAAAATATATCTTGTATACAACATTTTTATATGTTATCATACGAAACGAGCGTTATTCATATGAAAATGCATCAGAACCAAGTTTATTATTATCTTACTGATACTTTATATTCACTACAAAGCATAATGGTGTGCGACCTGTAAAGGCGTGTAAGCATTACATATATTGAATTCAGGTATCTGTATAATCAGTTATGATTTCATTTTATTGTATAATTCATAACATATTCTGTTAGTTCTAAACATTTTCTTTGCATTTCCATTTATAGAACGCTAATAATAATAATGTCTGAAAGACAGGCTGGATATTACACTAACCCCACCATTTTATCAGACGAAAAGGAGAATATTATGAGTAACATTGAAACAAAAAACACAGCAATGGTAAAGAAAACATTTACCACTAAGTATATGGTAGAACTTGCCGCTATGATAGCCATCATTATCATTATGGCTTTCACACCACTTGGCTACATCAAGCTTCCTGGTCTTACTATTACATTTCTGACAATTCCGGTCGCTGTAGGTGCCATAATACTTGGACCAGTTGGTGGTCTTATATGTGGTCTTACATTCGGTTTAACAAGTCTTTATCAGGCTGTAACTGGTGGCTCAGTATTTACATTTGCTTTATTTAACCTTAATCCTGTGTTTACTATAATACTTACAATTGTACCAAGAACACTTGAAGGTCTGCTTACAGGTCTTATCTTCAAAGCTCTTCATAACATCAAGAGTGTTCAAAAGATTTCTTATTATGTAGCAAGCCTTTGCTGCCCTCTTCTTAACACATTACTCTTTATGAGCACACTTGTAGCGCTTTTCTACAGAACAGACTTCATCCAGACTTATGTTGCCAAGTTCGGTGTTGGCAATCCATTTTCATTCGTAGTTGCCTTCGTTGGAACACAGGGTGCTATTGAGGCCGTTGTATGCTTTGTTGTTGCCAGTATACTTGCAAGAACATTGTATGCAGTACTTGTTAAGAATTCTTAATTATCGTTAATTAAAGCTGTTTTATATCAGGCTATAAAAAATAGAAAGCTGCGTTGGCTATTGCCATACAGCTTTCTATTTTTACTTTTATACTAATATCGCCTGATATGTGCAAAATATCATTTTCTAAGCTTTATTTCGTGGACTGCATAGATTTCTTACGTGACTGTTTATTTTCATACATATAATAATCAGCCTTGTCCAATAACATCTGTATTGTACACTCACCATCAGCATCTGATATTGCCCATCCACACGCATAGTCGATTGGCATATCATTACCTCTGCTGTTTAAACTGTCTTTTTCCCTGCTTAGTTGCTTTAATATATCCTCAATCTCCGTTTTACTTGTATTGTAGATAACTACCATGAATTCATCTCCACCATATCTTCCAACGAAAGCTTCCTTAGGAATTATATTGCGTAAAAAACGTGCAAAGTTCAATATAAGCTGATCTCCCTTTGAATGTCCCTTTGTATCATTAATAATCTTAAGATTATTTAAATCAAACATTATGCATGCTGTATGCTTTTCAACCGTTTCCTTATTTTTAAGAAGTACCTCACAGGCGCCTTTGTTTGGCAACCCCGTATGGGCATCTGTATATGCTCTTTGTTCTAGCAGCTTGTTTAATACAGACATTTTCATGGCCGTTAAAGTCTGTATAATAATCAATATTACAAGACATAGCATATCAAATACTGATAGCAGCTCTAAGGTACGGATTTTAACAGCTATCCTTTCTGAATAGCATTCAGCAGCAAATACTGTTTCATCTGCCATCTTAAAATATATTTCACTCATATTAACAATATCTGTATTTTGATAGCCTGCTTCTCTTACTGCTTTGATTTCTTTTTTTAATTCTTCCCAGTAGTCACTTAGAATCTGTAACTTGTCATGGTATTCATTGTTATGAAGATTTACAAGATTATATTGTCCATTCTGATATTTCAAATCATTAATAATATCATCAAGATATTTAATTAATTCATCATCTGGGTTTCCCGTAATTTCCAACTTCACTTCACGTTGTGTAGCTCCACGTACCAGACCTGCATAATTTATTACACGGGCTGTACCCTGCAGCCTGCTGATATTCACCATAATAAATATAATAAGAACTATCAGCAGCAATATCAAACAGCTTTGGATAATCCCTATTATATTCTTGCTTTTTTTATATGATTGTTCTATTTTCTCCATACTAACACCTCAATAATACCCAATTTATATTTACTGGACATTATTTCATATTATTTATGCATATTATTTCTAGCTTTATCTATACATTATATAATATAATAATTACATAAATAAGTCAATAAAATAGTAATCATTACTACTTTAATCACTACTTTTTTGTACGTGTTATATAATAAACCGTATGTCCAGATAGCTTAAGCTGTTGTTCTGTTAACTGCAAACTGCACTTCTATTATTGTTCCTCCTGATGGGTTAGGCCTGATTGCAATACTGTCATCGTGTACCCGCACAATTTCATTAACAAGCGCAAGTCCAAGACCAACACCACCAAGCTCACGGCTTCTTGATTTATCTACGCGAAAGAAAGGTTCAAACACACGTTCCTTAAGTTCCTCTGGAATTCCACTTCCCGTATCCTCTACTGACAGATAAACCTGCTTTTCCTTCTGATATGCCTCTACTATGACCTGTCCACCAGAATGATTATATTTTATGGCATTCTCAGTAAACTGCCTCTGTATCTTAAATGCCTCCGATAGACGTTCAAGCATCTTATTATACGAAACACTAAGTCTGTTCAGTTCTTTAACCTGGTTTTCTTCTATCTGAGAATCGGACAGATTCTGTAACTGCACCTCTTCAATTTTATCAGAGAACTCACCAATTGGTTTAAGTGCCCGTCCACTTATAAAAATGGTAATATTGTAGGTGAACCAATGCTTGGCGGAATTGACAATAAGAATAATTATGATACTCTTATGAAGCAGATTCCATCAGTAATTGCAGCAGATAGCAATAAAAAATAAAATCTCGTGGGGCATATCACTTAGTGCGACAGTCCCACGAGAATACGAAAATTATTCTATTTTTATCAATTCGCTGCTTACCCCTGTTCTGCCATCTTCATAACTTCCTTCCAGGCTGGAGAGAACAGGTAATAACCTATCATTGCAAACATTCCAAAGCTGAAAGAAATAGGGAAACACAGCATTACCCAGGTTCCATCAAAATATTTGCTGATAATATATGCACTTGGAATTCTGACTGCCCAAAGCATAAGAATATTAACAATAGTAGTATAACGCACCTTTCCAGTTCCATTTACAATAGATATTATACAGTTGAAGATAGCGTAAAACCACTGTGATAAAAGCATAACAACAATATGTCTGCTTGCATACATCAGTACCATTTCATCTGATGAAAAGAAACGTATAAGAGGTCTATGTATCATAATAAAGAATAATCCAAAGCTGAGAGTGATAACTCCTGAACATAGTGGAATTCTCCAGTGTCCCTCTTTGATCCTATCGTACTTCTTCGCACCATAATTCTGTCCTGAGAATGTAGTGGCAGCCGAAGATAATCCGGTAATTGCTATATTAGCGCAGCCCGTAATTCTTCCTGCTACTGCACCTCCAGCCATAAATATAGCACCCTGTGAGTTATTAAAGGTCTGTAGTGCAACATGTCCTAATGAATATAGCGAATTATTAAGTCCAACTGGAAGACCAATAGCCAGAATATCCTTCATCATTTTTCCTGAGAATCTTCTAGGCAGGAATGTAAACTGAATCTCTGGAAACATCTTTCTTATATAAACAATACTTACAATCCATGAAATAAACATAGCAATACTTGTAGCAAGTGCTGCACCTGCAACATCCATACCAAATCCTGCAACAAATACTAAATCAAGTACTATATTGGAAATACATGATACAACAAGGAACCATAATGAAGCCTTGCTATCACCAAGTCCTCTTAATATTCCGGCATTCATATTATAACCAAGATTACCAAGCGTACCTAAGAATACTAACCTCGTATAGATTAGTGCAGCTTCCCATACATTCTGCGGTACATTCATAAATTCCAGAATATATGGTGCTGCAAACCATCCAAGAATTCCAACCGGAATTCCTATAATATATATAAATGTTATTGATGTTCCACATATTGAAACAACTTTATCTGATTCCTTTGCACCGGCATATTGTGATATAAGAATGGACACACCTGTTCCTATTCCTAAGAAAACACATAACAATACCTCAACTGGCTGTGAACTTGTTCCAACCGCTGCTAAGGATGTATCACCACAATATTTACCTATTACAAGTGCATCGACCGTTGTATATAACTGCTGCAAAACATTTCCTATAATAATAGGTATAGCAAACAGTATGATATTTTTCATGATATGACCTGTCGTCATATCAATCTTTCCTTTACGTGAACCTGCCATAACTTACTCCTTATTATAAAACAACCCATCTTTTTTGTTATTTATAATAATACTGTAATCATACAGCTTTTTCTAGCGATTTATTGTGCTTAGTACAGAAAAAGTATCCACTTTATATTTATTTTGTATCTTTTACTTCATCAGCTTCTTATACAATGTTTTCCTGACTGATTATTGTTGATTCATTATTGATTTTTCTTTAATTCCTCAAACTTTTCCTGCATTGTTTTATTACCTCTGGTAAGCTTCTTAATACTGACCTCATCCACCTTGTTATTAGCTATTCTTAACTGATTGTCAGAGCCTAACAGCTCTTTTTTTACCTTTTCAAGATGCTGGATTGTCTTATCAATCTCGTCGACAGCTTTATCAAAATGTGAATGTGCAATATCATAATTTCTGCTGAAATCACTCTTGAAATTCATAAGCTTTTCTTCAAAATCAGAAATATCAATATTCTGGTTTCTGACAACTGCAAGCTCCTGTTTATACTCCATGGCATTCATGGCAGCATTTCTAAGTAAAGTTATTATCGGTATAAAACACTGTGGTCTTACAACATACATCTTTTCATATTTATAAGAAACATCAACAATTCCTGCATTAAACAGCTCATTATCACTTTCAAGCATCGAAACAAGCACCGCATATTCGCAGTTCTTCTGCTTACGATCCTTATCCAGCTCCTTATAGAAATCCTCATTCTTATGCTTAGTTGCAGTCTCATCCATTTCATTTTTCATTTCAAACATAATGGATATAAGTTCAACACCATTTTCATCCGTCTCACGATATATATAATCACCCTTGCTTCCGCTTCTTGAATCATTATCCTTTTCAAAATATGCATTCCTGAAAGCCGTAGCCCTTAACTGGTTAAACTGTATCTCACAATGCTGCTCTAATGTTTCACCAACCATCTTTGTAGACATCTTTGTTTTAAGATCCCTGTAATAAGAAATCTGCTCATCCTTCTGCTCTAAAAGGAGCTTCCCTTTATCCTTTTCATGTATCAGCTGACTCTCCAGGTCTTTCTTTTCTTCTTCAACCTTCTTAACAGCCTCCATTACAGCAATTATCTTCTTATCCTCACTACTTTCCAGCTGTGCCTGAAGCTTCGCTGACTTTTCTGTGGCCTTATCAAGCTGGCTTTTTAGTTTCTGGATTTCTTTATCGTATTCTTTCTGACTCATAAGCTTAATCTCATTTTCCTTAGCTTCCATCTCAAGCCTGTGCGTCATCAGCATATGCTCTTTTAGTTCGGATATACGCTTTTCAATATCTTTTTCAAATTCCTTATCCCTTATCTGCTGTACGATTGAGCTTAACTCTGTATCGTCTACTGTAAATGCCTGTCCACAATGAGGACACTTTAATTCTGCCATATAAAACCTCCTGTTTAGCTGATATTATTACATATATATTTCCATTACTGTACTCTAAATCATTATACACTATTCTGTTATATGCACAAACAATAAAAAATCTATGTACAAATACTAAATAAGCTGTAGACAGACATTAAATAAGCTACTGTTTATTTTTCAAGCTCACGTGAAAGATTGACCATCTCAATAGCTCCCTCTGCACACTCAAAGCCCTTATTACCGGCCTTTGTACCAGCACGTTCTATAGCCTGCTCTATAGTATCTGTTGTAAGAACACCAAACATAACTGGGATATCTGAATTAAGTGATACACTGGCTATCCCCTTTGAAACCTCTGCACACACATAATCATAATGGCTCGTTGCTCCTCTTATGACAGCACCAAGACATATTACTGCATCATACTTCCCGCTTTTTGCCATCTTTGATGCTATAAGTGGAATCTCAAATGCCCCTGGAACCCATGCAAGATCAATATTTTCTTCACTTACACCATGTCTTACAAGACCATCATGTGCACCACCTATAAGCTTCGATACGATGAATTCGTTAAATCTTGCTGCTACTATTCCTACTCTTGTTCCATTGTCTACTAATTTTCCTTCTAATACTCTCATGATTTTAATCTCCTTTTAAATTTATATGATACTAGTATATTTTTTATAATTTACAACATATGACCCATTCTAATTTTCTTTGTCTTAAGATAGAAGCTGTCATATGGTGTTGTTTCCATTTTAATCGGAACTCTTTCATTTATCCGCATGCCAAAATCTGACAACTGATATACCTTATCAGGATTGTTCGTAAGAAGTCTTAATGTTTTAGCTCCAAGATCTTTTAGTATCTGTGCACCTATGTAATACTCTCTCATATCACCTGGAAAACCAAGTGCTATATTAGCATCAAGCGTATCCATACCTTCATCCTGAAGTGCATATGCCCTTAACTTATTCACAAGACCTATGCCTCTTCCCTCCTGCCTCATATATAGCAGAATACCTCTTCCTTCTTCATTAATCTGTGTCATGGCAGAAGCAAGCTGCTGTCCACAATCACATTTCAGTGAACCAAATGCATCTCCAGTAAGGCATTCTGAATGAACACGGCACAAAAGATTATTGCCATCACCTATGTCACCCTTAACAAGCGCAACATGATGCTCACCATTCAGCTTATTGATATAACAATGTGCTGTAAACTCACCGTATTTAGTTGGCATCTTTGTCACAGCCACACACTCAACAAGCTTTTCATTTCTTTTTCTATACTCCTGGATGGCTTTTATAGTTATAAATTTCAGATCCCATTTTTCTGAAAGTGCTATAAGGTCATCCCTCCTCATCATAGTTCCATCATCCTTCATGATCTCGCAGCACAATCCGCACTCCTTTAAGCCAGCTATACGCATAAGATCTACTGTCGCTTCGGTATGTCCGTTTCTTTCAAGAACTCCGTTTTTCTTTGCAACCAGTGGAAAGTTATGTCCTGGTCTTCTAAAGTCCTGTGGAACTGCTGTGTCACTCACAACACATCTTGTTGTATATCCTCTCTCCTGTGCGGATATTCCTGTAGTTGTGTTTATATGGTCTATAGACACTGTAAATGCTGTTTCATGATTATCTGTATTTTCTGATACCATCTGCGGAAAACATAACTTTCTGCTTAACTCCTCACTCATAGGCATACATATAAGACCTTTTCCATAGGTTGCCATAAAGTTGACATTTTCTGTTGTAGCGTATTCTGCTGCACATATAAAGTCACCTTCATTTTCTCTGTCATCATCATCTGTAACTATGATAATCTTTCCTTCTTTTAAGTCTTTAACCGCTTCTTCAACCGTATTAAATTCAAACATAAACTGCTCCTTCCTTATATGATAAATGTATCTGTTACCATGTCTTTAAAAGCCATTTTTTAAAAGAAATTCCTTAGTTATGCCACTGCCATTATTATCAGCTGGCTGGTTATGACCTGTATTATGAGCCAATGTCCTGCTGACATCATATGGGCATGACAGTTTTTCTACATACTTTGCTATTATATCTGTTTCCAGATTAACCACATCTGATAGCCTTTTATCCCGAAGTATTGTTACCTCTCTTGTATGAGGTATCACTGATACCTCAAAGTACTTATCAGTCACAGATGCAACTGTAAGACTTATTCCATCTATTGTTATTGAACCCTTTTCAACAACATATTTTAATATGCTGTTATCTGCACTTATCCTGTACCACACTGCATTATCATCTTTTCTAATATCTGTCACTGTTCCTGTGCCATCTATATGCCCTGATACTATATGTCCGCCAAATCTTCCATCCGCACTCATAGCACGCTCCAGATTTACATGCGAACCTGCACGTATGTTTTTTAAAGAAGTTCTTTTTACTGTTTCATGCATGACATCTGCACTAAACTGTCCTTTTTCTATGGCTGTAACAGTAAGACATATTCCATTCACTGCTATACTGTCACCTATTTTAGTTCCTTCTAATACCTTAGAGGCTTCTATAACAATCACCTGTGAAAATGTCTGTTTTTTAACTGCTTTTACATGTCCGATTTCTTCAATAATTCCTGTAAACATTTTAAACTTCACCTTCTATCAGAATATCATCCCCAAGCCTGGTTACTGTATAATCCTTAAGCTTCAGCGCATCGTCTGGTGCATCAAATCCCGTACCAGCAACTGATGCTGGTGCATCCACACCTCCGAATATCTTAGGTGCTATGTATGCCTGTATTCTTTTTACCATGCCACTCTTTATAACGCTCCAGTTAAGCTCTGCACCACCTTCACATATGCAGCTGTCTATTCCTCTCCTCCCAAGTATAATCATAAGCTGTGCAATATCTATCTTTTCACCTTCCATAGCTATGATCTCACATCCAGCATTCTCATACATGCTTATACGTTCTTTATCGTTACAGCATGTCACTATCCAGACTGGTATCTGTCCTGCCGTCTTAACAAGCTTGCTGTCATACGGTATCCTAAGCTTTGTATCACATACTATTCTTACTGGCTGATGTGGATTTTCTATCGCTTTACTTCTGCAGTTAAGCATCGGATCATCCTTAAGTACTGTATTTATACCTACCATAATGGCAGAATATCTATGTCTGTCCATATGAACATTTTCCCTTGCTGCCTCCCCTGTTATCCACTTTGACAGTCCATTGTGTGTGGCTATCTTTCCATCAAGTGTCTGTGCATACTTGACTATGACATATGGCAGCTTTTCTTTAATGTAATGAAAGAATACATAGTTCATATCTATACATTCTCTATTGCACACAAGTTTATTATCAACCTGTATATTGTGTTCCCTTAATATCTGTATTCCTTTTCCACTCACAAGTGGATTAGGATCAAGCGAACCTATAACAACCCGCTTTATTCCAGCTTTTATTATCGCTTCTGTACATGGCGGCTGCTTTCCATGATGACAGCAAGGTTCAAGTGTCACGTATATCGTTGCGCCCTCTGGACTTTTAGTACAGTTATTTAAAGCCGATGTTTCTGCGTGAAGCTCTCCATATTTTTTATGATACCCTTCACCTATTATTTTTCCATCCTTTACTATAACTGCACCAACCATTGGGTTAGGATTAGTCCACCCCAATCCCTTCTTTGCAAGCTCTATGGCATGCCTCATATATTTTTCATCATCTGTGCTGCTATATCCACACATACATATCACCCGCTTTCTTTTAAAAAAAATGCACCAGATATCCTGTCAATCAGGAATCCCCCTGATGAAAGAATACTCTGGTGCAGCTTTTACTACATCCATCTGATAAATAAAAATCCTAGGAACTTATCATTCCCAGGACACAAATCATAATCAATATAACAATATAATGCAGATAACAGAAAATAAATCCTGCCACGCAATCCTAAACACGTTATATATCAGATAACTTCTTTCATCCAGACTATACTGTCGGCACTGGAATCTCACCAGTTCATGCTTTACGCTCGCGGGCTGTACCGCCGGTAGGGAATCTAACCCTGCCCTGAAGTTAATATTCTGTTTTAATGTAAACGGCTGTCTGCTTAGCACTTAGCACAGACTAACCTCTGTTAACAAAACCTACTATACACCTATACAAGCATATAATCAAGTACTTATTTATAATATCTCATGTAATATCTGCATAATTCTGCATAATGTCTGTAAACATCAACAAATATTCACAATAAAATCCACGGCTTTTAATGGTTCTTCTCAAAATCCCTGCTATCAAGAACTATTGTAAACGGTCCATCATTCTCAAGCGATACCTTCATATGTGCACCAAATTCTCCCGTTTCAACCTTAGACACACGTTGTCTGCACAGCCTGACAAACTCTTCATACAGTTCATTGGCAAGAACTGGCTCACAGGCATGCACAAAGCTTGGACGGTTACCTTTTCTGCAATCTGCATATAAAGTAAACTGGCTTACTACAAGTATCTCACCATTCACATCGTTGATTGACAGATTAGTTTTTTCATTCTCATCTGCAAATATTCTCATTTTTGCTATCTTATCTGCAAAAGGTACAAGCATTTCCTTAGTATCACCCTCACCTGCACCAAAGAGTATAAGATAACCTTTTCCTATGCTTCCTATAACCTTATCATCCACACTGACACTTGCCGAGTTGACTCTTTGTATAACAAATCTCATTTTTCTCTCCATTTTGCAATCAGATTAATTAATCTGTTTTCTGTGATTTTCTATATCTTCTTTTATCTTCAAACATTTCCTTGATCACAACAGGATGGAACAGTAAAAGAAGTGGAAACAGTTCAAGCCTTCCTGCTAACATATCAAATATCATAACAAGCTTACTGAATACATTAAAATGCTCAAAATTCTGTGTTGGTCCAACAAGTTCAAGTCCAGGACCTATATTGTTAAATGTAGCCGCAACTGCCGTAAAATTCGTTGTCAGATCCTTGCCCTCTATTGACACAAGGAATACAGATGCTACAAATACAAGAATATATGTTATAATATACACATTAACTGAACGTATAACTTCATGCTCTACGGTCTTTCCTTCAACCTTTATTTTTCTTACACTTCTTGGATGAATATAAGAATTCAGTTCCTTTATCACAGTTTTTATAAGAATTACGAATCTTGAAACCTTTATACCTCCACCTGTACTTCCGGCACATGCACCAACAAACATAAGAAGAACAAGTATCGTTTTTGAAGTCTGCGGCCATATATTAAAGTCAGTTGTCGCAAATCCTGTTGTTGTTATGATTGAACTGACCTGAAATGCTGACTTGGTAACTGCATCCCATACTCCTGAGCAAATTGAGTATATATTTATAGTTATTATGACAATTGCTGTTAATATAATACCAAAGTACGCTCTTACCTCTTCCATGGATAAAGCCTTTTTTATACTGCCAAAAATCATAATATAATACGCATTGAAGTTAACTCCAAAAAGCATCATAAATATCGTAACTATCCACTGTATAGTCACGGAATATCCACCAAGACTTGTATTCTTTATACCAAAGCCACCTGTACCTGCAGTACCAAATGTAGTATTCATGGCATCAAACACAGGCATCTTTGCTGCTATAAGTACGATAAACTCTATAAGTGAAAGTCCAAGATATATAATATATAAAATTCTTGCTGTATGCTTTACCTTAGGAACGAGCTTACCTACTGATGGTCCCGGACTTTCTGCCCTCATAAGATTAATATTAGAACCACCACTCAAAGGAACTATGGCTATGATAAACACCAGTACACCCATACCACCTATCCAGTGTGAAAAGCATCTCCATGTCGTACTGCAGCGTGATACTGCTTCCACATCGCTTAGTATACTGGCTCCGGTTGTTGTAAAACCTGATACCATCTCAAACAAAGCATTTATAAATGATGGTATCTCACCTGTTATCATAAAAGGAATGGCTCCAACAACCCCCATAAGAATCCAGCTTAAGGACGTAGCAACACAGCCTTCTTTAAGATAAATAACATAATCCTTTGGCTTCCTCATAGACATAAGCTGTCCTAACAGAATACTTATCATGGCAACTATAAAATATGCCCATCCTTCTTTTTCGCGATATATAAGTGCTATGAGGCATGGCAGCGACATAAGTACACCTTCTGTTTTTAATATATAACCTAAAACATATATTACTATTGACCTGTTCATAACGTGCCTCACCTGACTATATCATTAATATCAGTAAATCCTGTATTCTTAGTTACAATCATAACTGTATCACCATCTTTTATCTCATCATTACCTGTTGGAATAATAATATGTCCATCATGATTGATAAATGATATAAGAACATCTTTTTTAAGCTTAAGATCCTTTATAGGTATACCTGATACCATGGAATTCGCTTCAACTATGAACTCTATCGCTTCAACTCTTGAGTCAAACATATGATAAAGTGTCTCTATGTTACTTCCCATAGAATTCTTCTTTGCACGCACATATGCTATGATAGCTTCGGAAGTTATATACTTAGGATATACAATACTTCCAAGATCCAGATTATTAATAACCTGCTTGTAATTAACCCTGTTAATCTTGGTAACTACCTTAGCATTAGATACCTGCTTTGCATGAAGTGTAAGCATTATATTCTCTTCATCAATACCTGTGAGCGGAACAAATGACTGTATTGTTTCAATACCTTCTTCCTTTAATATATCAGGATCTGTGCCGTCACCATTTATAACTATGGCTTTAGGAAGCTTAATGCTGAGTCTTTCACAGTTTTCCCTGTCTCTTTCTATTATCTTTACAGAGATTCCCATGTTAATAAGCTCCTTAGCAAGATAGTACGCTGCCTTGCTGCCTCCTATTATCATGGTATCCTTAACCTGGTTTGTTGCAAATCCTATAGTTTTAAGAAAATTTCTTGCTATATGTCTTTCTGATACAAACGATATAACATCACCGGCTTTTATTATAAAGTCACCGTTAGGAATATATACCTCTCCACCTCGCTCTATAGCACATATAAGTATATCATTAGTTATGTTCTTACCAAGATATGCTATGCTAAGCTCATTAAGAATATTATCTGCTGGAACCTTAAACTTAACAAGCTCTGCCTGACCATGCGCAAAAGAGTTTACCTCAAGTGCTGTTGGAAGATAAAGTATACGTGCTACCTCTTTAGCAGCCTCAAGCTCCGGATTAATAATAAGCGCAAGACCAAGTTTTTCTCTAAGATAACCTGTTTCTTCACTGTAATCAGGTGTTCTGACTCTTGCTATGGCTGCACATTTACCTACTCTTTTAGCCACTGTACAGCATAACAGATTTAATTCATCTGAATCTGTAACAGCTATTATAAGATCAGATTCTTCTATACCTGCTTCCATCTGCGTAGAATAACTTGCACCATTTCCTACTATTCCCATAACATCAAACATATTAGTAATATCCTGGATGCGTTCGGATTTCTTATCAATAACGGTTATATCATGGCCTTCCTTACTAAGCTGTTCAACTAAAGTTGCACCAACTTTTCCACATCCAACTATTATAATATTAAGACCATTTTCCTTTTTACTTAATTTAAACATACCAATCCTCACCTCTGCGCACATATCTTTACGCATAATAAGCCTGTTTGAAAGAACATATCATGTATATTATGATACTCTTATAATGCTTTCTTTATAGCCTCAAAAAGATCATCATATTCCTCAAAGGCCTCAAGCTGTGGATAATCCTTCTTTATCTGTTCTGTACTTCTGAAAAGGAAACCAGCCTTACTTGCCTGTATCATACCAAGATCATTATGGCTGTCACCACTTGCTATTGTTTCAAAACCGACTGACTGAAGAGCCTTTACTGTTGAAAGCTTAGATTGTTCACAACGCATCTTAAACCCTGTTATAGTTCCGTCATCTGCAACCTCAAGAGTGTTACAGAATATTGTAGGCCATCCAAGCTTTTTCATAAGTGGTGCTGCAAACTGTGTAAATGTATCACTTATAATAATAACCTGTGTTGTCTCGCGTAACTTATCAAGGAACTCCTTAGCACCTGGAAGTGGATCAATCTTTGCAATAGTTTCCTGAATCTCTTTAAGACCAAGTCCGTGTTCTTTTAATATGCCAAGTCTCCAGTTCATAAGCTTATCATAATCCGGCTCATCTCTGGTAGTTCTTTTAAGCTCTGGAATACCACTCTCCTCTGCAAATGCTATCCATATCTCTGGAACCAGTACTCCTTCAAGATCTAAACATACAATATTCATACTCATTTTATTATTCCTCCTCATCAGATATATAAACTCGTTTTATCATGTCATTACCTTAACACATTAATCATTAGATTATAGCATACTTTATGTAATCTTACAAAGATATTGTCTTTCCTTATTTCTCACGTTCTTATTTCTCATGTGCCGCTACTAATTCCAGGTTATCTGGTATTTTAATGTGTTGTGGGCAGTTCTTTTCACATCTGTGGCATTTTATACAATCAGATGCGCGTCCTCTTCCCATAACAAGCCTTCCATGATACATATTTGAAAAATTATTATTAATACAATAGTTGTTATAAAGCCCAAACAAACCCGGAATATTAATATTCTTAGGACATACCTCCATACAATATCCACATGATGTACATGGAATAACAGTTTTGCTGTTAATTATATCTACTATTTTGCTTAAAAGCTCCTTTTCACCTTCATTAAGCGGAGCTGGATTATCCATAATATGTATATTATCCTTAACCTGCTCTAAGCTGCTCATACCACTTAGCACCATGAACACACCTGGAAGACTGGCTGCAAATCTCAATGCATAAGACACTGGCAAAACACCAGGAGCATACTCATAAAGCATGCTGTCAGCCTCCTTTGGAAGATTGGCAAGTGTTCCTCCTTTAACAGGCTCCATAACAACTATCGGCTTGTTATACTTCCTTGCTGTCTCATAACATGCTCTTGACTGGATGATTTTATTCTCCCAATCAAGATAATTAATCTGCAGCTGTACAAAATCAACCTCAGGATGTTCAGTAAGTATCTGGTCAAGCATTTCTGCATCATCATGAAATGAAAATCCAAACTTCTTAATCTTACCTTCTTCCTTCATTCTTCTTGCAAAATCAAAGCCACCCCATTTGTGAGTGTTAAAATATCTGTCCCTTCCCATATTATGCATAAGATAATAATCAAAATATCCAACACCTGTCTTTTCAAGCTGCTTGTTAAAATACATTGGATATTCATCTCCTGATTTAACGAGCACAGTTGGCATCTTATCAGCAAAAATATAGCTGTCTCTGTCATACCTGTCTACAAGTGCTTCCTTTAATGCACTCTCTGATAACTGTTCATGATATGTAAATGCTGTATCAAAGTATGTAAACCCTGCTGCCATGAACTCATCTACCATTTTCTTTAACTCTTCCATATCTATGGAACTTTTATCCTGAGAATCTATAAGTGGAAGTCTCATAGTTCCAAATCCGAACTTTTTCATAATATTTATATACCTCTTTATGCCTGATATTAATCAATTCTTTTTTCACCCCAGAAAAACAATGCAACTGTTCCTGGTCCTGTATGGCTTCCTATAGTTGTTCCTATATTATTAATAACGACCTTACCATTAAGCTTAGGAAACTTTTCTTCAACGAGCTTTGCTACTGCCTGTGCATCCTCTATACATGCTGACATGGATATATAACATTTGTCTGAATAATCAGTTCCGTTATCTGCATTAAGTATCATCTTGTTTACAGTTTCTGCTATAACCTTCTTCTTTGTACGAATCTTTTCTCTCGGTATAAGCTTTCCCTGATAATCAACATTAAGAAGAGGACATATATTTAGAAGATTTCCAACAAAGCCAGATACCTTAGATACTCTTCCTCCCTTTATAAAAAATGTAAGATCAGTTGTAAAGAACCAGTGGTTAACTCTTAACTTATTATCTTCTATCCAGCTCTTTAACTCATCTATTCCCATTCCTGCATCTCTTAAATCTGCCACCTTATCCATAAGAAGTCCATATCCAGAGGACGCTGCAAGAGAATCTATAACATATATTTTTCTGTCAGGATACTTTTCTTTAAGATTATCTGCTGCTATAAGTGCTGAATTGATAGTTCCCGATATTCCTGATGAAAGAGTTACATGAAGCAAATCCTTACCCTGTTTTAAGAATCCTTCAAAATACTTTTCATATTCATCTGCATTTATCTGCGAAGTCTTAGTATCAGCACCTTCAGACATAGCCTTATAAAAATCATCAAGATTCATAGTTTTTCCCAAATCATCAGGATACGAAACTCCATCAAGTTCATAGTGGAAGCATATATAATGAATATCTCTCTCTAGAAAATGCTTCTCTGCTAAATCAGCTGTTGAACAACATGAAATTATATAATCACCCATATCTGCATAAACCTCCAAATAATATTATTAGCTTGTTTAAATCCGGATTTCAAAACCAAAAGTCTTATTATGCAGGTGCAAACAACTTTTTGACCTTTTAATCCTTACATCATAATATAATATTTTATTTTATATGTCTATTCCATATGCCATATTAGTAAAAGCAACTTGCCGCTTACAACATTCCAAGCATACTTTTTATCTTGACGATGTACACAGGAATAATATAATGATATCATAACCTGAAGATATTTTACCACTTATATTATTTTGATGTCGGGGTCAAAAGCCCCCTACTTTGATATAAGCAGCAATATATCTTCTGGTCCTTACATCTTATAACAAACAGGAGATAATTTCCATGCTTACCTACTCATTCAACAACCGCAATGGCCGCAGTTTATATGAATATTTATATACATGCATAAAAGAAGATATTTTATCAGGAAAGCTTTCACCTGATGCCAAGCTTCCATCTAAAAGAGACTTTGCAAAAAACCATGGGATAAGTGTAGTAACAGTTGAGAATGCATATGGTCAGCTGCTTGCGGAAGGATATATATATTCCCTGCCTAAAAAAGGCTTTTACGTGTCGGATATTAAAAATGATATTAACAACAACATTTATCTGTCAGCCCCAAAAAGCAGCCATATTTATAATGAAACAGCTATAACAGATTCACACAATAATAACCAATCAGATAAAGCATATACATATAATACAGCTATAGGAAACATGCATGATGCTGATTGTATAAATCTTGTTTCAAGCCACACGCCTCATGATAACTTTCCCTTTTCAATATGGGCAAAGCTTATGCGCCATGTTCTTACATATGAAGGAGACAGTACATTAAATGTACCTCCTACCGGTGGTGTTATGCAGTTAAGACAGGCTATTGCTAAACATCTGTATGAATTTCGTGGGATAACTGTTAATCCCGAACAGATTATTATCGGTGCCGGCACCGAATATCTATATGGACTTATTGTGCAGCTTCTTGGAAGAAATATATCGTATGGACTTGAAAATCCAAGTTCAAAAAAGATAGTCAATATATACAAATCCTTAGGTGTAAAGGTTAACTATCTTGACATGGATGAAGAAGGGGTAATACCTGACTGCCAGGGTCTTAACGATTCCCAGATTATACAGATATCACCTTCACATCACTTTCCTACAGGAATCGTAACATCCATAAGCCGCCGTTATGGACTTTTACAATGGGCTAATCAATCGCCTGACAGATATATAATAGAAGATGACTATGACAGTGAGTTCAGGTTACAGGGAAAACCCATCCCCTCTCTTTTTTCTATAGATGCAACTGACAAGGTTATATACTTTAATACATTTACTAAAAGCCTAGCAGCCACAATAAGAATAAGCTACATGGTACTGCCTCTGCCTCTGCTTGAGCGCTTTAAAAGTACTCTGGGATTCTATGCTTGTACAGTCTCTAACTTTGAACAGTATACGCTTGCGCATTTTATTAAAGAAGGGTATCTTGATAAACATATAAACCGTATGAGGAATCACTACAGGGATATCCGTGATGAACTAATATCCAGACTTATGGATAGCTTAATAAAAGATAGAATTCATATATATGAAGAAGATTCAGGACTACATTTCTTACTAAAATATGATACTGAGTATACCGATGAAGAGTTAAAGAAACGTGCTTATAATAACGGACTTATGATATCTTTTCTTTCTGATTATGTAACTAATAATTCTTATAACAAAGCTGATTACGAACATATAGCTATTGTTAATTATTCTGGAATAACAGATAGTGATATTGCAAGAACTGCCCAACTGCTTATTGATGTATGTATCTAAAAAAGTTGTCACAACAAGAATATATACAATATATAGATTACTGAAATTATCATAAAACTATACATTGTAAATCATCTTTGTTGTGACAACTCAATTAAAATCAGCCTGCATCCTTACTCTCTTCACTGCATTCCCCATAGAACCTATACTGTCCTCGTCCACTTCTTTTAGCTTCATATAAAGCTTTATCCGCATTCCTGTACATATCATAATAATGTGGATTACCATCACTTAGAAGACTTATTCCCATACTTATACTGATCTGATATCCCTCATATATGCATGAAACATTGTTAAATATTCTGTTAACAATATCTTTTATATTATCCTCCTGCTTATAGTTAACATATACAACAAATTCATCTCCACCATATCTTATAGCTATGTCAGAATCTTCCCTGACACTTTCCTTTAGTCGTGCTGCAACACACTGTAGGACACAATCCCCGAAATAATGTCCATATGTATCGTTGACAAGCTTGAATTTATCTATATCAAATATAATAAATGCCGAATCAGAATATATCCCATCATCTATTTTATTCTTAATAAGAAGCTCTCCTGTTACATGGTTATATAAACCTGTAAGCAGATCGAGCGAAGCTTGTTTAGCAAGAGATTCCCGCAAGAACTCCTGATGATATCTCTCACTTACATTCCTAAGACTGACTATACCTATGATATCATCTGTAATATTGTCCTTAGCAAGATATACGGTCTTACTTACCCACATCTCCTCATTCTGGGTATCAAGTGTTCTATAATCCTGGGTTAGCAATGTTTTTCCTTTATTATACTCATCTATCATCTTTGCAGATGTCTCAAGCAGCATGTAGTTGTTTATCGTATCATCTGACACTCTTTTATGCCATCTTCTGCAATATTCATCATATGAACAAGGAGTATTGATACCAACTGCATTCAATACCTTAAGTGCACTGTTTTTCTTTCTTTGGATGATATCATTTTCTATAATATCTTTAGAAAAATTAACCTGATATAATACTATAGCCTCAGACATAAGCGCAGCCTTATACTGTTCCGCTGTCTGAAGAAGCTTCTTTAACTCAAGATTCTTCTTTTCTATAATATCATAATACTTATACCTGTGTGAAACATCCCTGTATGTTACTGTTATCTGTCCTTTGCATACAGCATCATCTGTATCATGCATAAGTGTTATAAGTATCCATCTGTATTCTCCATTAACCATAAGTCTTATATCCTTACACTGCTTAACCTCATTACTGCTGTCAAACTGCTTAAGTGCATCATATGATATAAGATTTAAAAGACTGATCCTATCATCACAATGGCATATATCAATAGTGCCATTGAGCCATGTCTCAAAACTGATAGTCTTACTTGTATCTACTACTCTTTCCCCATCACTAAGACATAATACAACTCCTTCAGATATATTAATCTGAAATATACCCACATATTGTGTCAACAAATTCCTAAGAATTCTGTCCTCTAACTCCATACATTTATTCATACCGCACCACATCCCCGCAATATACATAATATATTGTAAAATTCCGTAAAATATCTTTTATTAATATACCATATTATAATAAAAAAGTCACTTTAATAATATTATTTATACACTTTTTTAATCATATATCCGTAATTATATATCACATTTTCAAGTGCTTTTTGAAAAAAGGTCAATTTTAAAAAAGTCAATTAAAAAGAGTTTAAATTACAAAATTTTATGAATTCAAAGAAAAAGAGGAACAAGTATATATAATACTCATCCCTCTCATAAATCCCTATATTAAGCGGTTATAAAGCTATTAAAAGCTGCTTATAATCACAACTGATTAGCCAAAGTATCTCTTTAAAAGACCTTCAAAAGCCTTTCCATGTCTTGCCTCATCACGAGCCATCTCATGAACTGTATCATGGATTGCATCAAGGTTAGCAGCCTTAGCTCTCTTAGCAAGGTCTGTCTTACCTGCTGTAGCACCATGTTCAGCTTCTACTCTCATCTCAAGATTCTTCTTAGTACTGTCTGTTACAACTTCACCAAGAAGTTCTGCAAACTTAGCTGCATGTTCTGCTTCTTCCCATGCTGCCTTTTCATAGTAAAGACCTACTTCTGGATAGCCCTCTCTATGAGCAACTCTGGCCATAGCAAGATACATACCTACTTCTGAACATTCACCATTAAAGTTAGCTCTTAAATCTTCAAGAATATCTTCGCTTACTCCCTTAGCTACTCCTACGACATGCTCTGCTGCCCATACCTTGCCATCGCCCTGAGCTAAAAACTTATCAGCTGGTGCCTTACATACTGGACAGACAAAATCTGCTGGAAGTGAATCTCCTTCATAAACATAACCACATACTGTACATACATACTTCATATTCGTAATCTCCTTTTCTTGTTTAATATTTATAAAATAGTAATTATTACTGTTTTGTGAATTTAATATAACATTATTTTTTCACCTTGTCAAGTAAAATAGTAATAATTACTATTATTATTTTTTCTTTGTTACACATTTAGGACATTTACCATAAAAGAATGTAACATTTCCTTCAATCTCTCCACCAAACCCCTTTGCTGCTTCTTTATTGAAAGCTTTTTCAACTTCTTTTGAATCAAAATCAAGATCAAGTACGCTTCCACATTCCATGCATTGAAAATGATAGTGAGGTTCTACATTACCATCAAAATGTACAGAACCATCCTCACAAGGCACCTTAATAGCCATTCCATTATCCACAAGAAATGAAAGATTCCTATATACAGTTCCAAGACTTATATTAGGAAAATCCTTACTGACATGCTCATACACCACTTCTGCAGTTGGATGATCCTTTCTTGACATAAGAAACTCTTTAATAGCTTCTCTCTGCCTGCTTCTTTTTACTACCGCCATATAATCAATCTCCTCTTAAACAAATTAATAAATCAATAAATTAATAACAGTTACTATTATTAAATATTATTTTTAATAAAATGTCAAGTCATACAATATCTCATATTTTATTCATATACCATTTAAACTTTCATCATTCCTGACATTATGCAGCTTCCTGCCGCACCATATTTTTTCACTTCTTCTCTCCTGCCGTCATCTATGTTTATTCCACCTATAGCATACACAGGAATATCTACCGAATCACACACATTCTTTAGAAAATCCAGACCTCTTGGAGCCAACCCTTTTTTACAATCTGTCACATATACATGTCCAGCTGTTATATAAGATGCCCCCATATTCCTTGCTTCAACCGCCTCTTCAACTGAATGTATGGAACAACCAGTCTTTATATTGTTTGTCTTATTAACATTATCTATAAATTCTTTCCTATATTCCCTCATATTATGCAGTGACATATGAACTGTATTTATTCCCAGTTCTCTTGCAACATTAATATATGTGTGAATAATCAACCGTACATCATAACTTGTAGTTATATTATACACCTCTTCTGCAAGTTTTGCATACTCTGTTTCTGATAAATCTTTTTCTCTTAAAATTATCGCTTCTGGCCTTAGCTGACACACTCTTTTTATCTGTTCCAAAAAAGGTCTCTGGCTTAATTTTCTGTTTGTAACGGCAATAACATCGTTTAACATATACATTACCTCAATACTCTATATATTTTTACCTGTCATGTCTTATGTATACTGACTATCATAATGTAAAGATACATGCTAGGATTGTGTGAGTGCATAGCACGAAACAATCGGGTATCTGTCGTAAAGACAAAAAGTCCTATCGCCCACTCACGATAAGACTTTTTATTTTATCCTACATATATATAATCACTCATGACTGGCTGAAGTCCTATTTTCACAAGATCGTTATATACCTCTTTGACATCTCTTCCATCTGATATTTCAAACTGTTCGTCGCCCTTATCGCTGTCTTCAATATCATCAGAATGGCTTCCGATACCAGTACTTACGCCTGCAGATATCTTTGTTGCAGCTATATTCATAAGATTATCCCTTACTCTTGCACATTCCCTTGTTGATACTGTTATGCTTGCAAATGGCATAAATAATCTATACGCTGTAACAACCTGTAAAAGCTGTGCTTCATGAACATCCTTTGGATTAATCCTGTCATTATTAATAATAGGTCTTAATCTTGGACATGAAAATGCTATCTCTGCATGAGGATATTTTCTCTGTAAAAGATATGCATGCATACCTGTTGCAAATGCATCTTTTCTGAAATCATCAAGACCTAACAACGCTGCAAAGCCTACTCCTCTCATGCCACCCTTAAGCGCTCTTTCCTGTGCATTAAGTCTATATGGATATATTCTCTTATGTCCTGCAAGATGCAGTGTTTCATATTTATCTGAGTTATACGTTTCCTGGAATACTGTAACATAATCTGCACCACATTTGTGAAGATATGCATACTCATCCGAATTCATAGGATATACTTCAAGACCTATTACTTTAAAATACTTTCTTGCAATCTTACATGCTTCACCTATATATTCTACACTTGACATTTTCTTACTTTCCCCAGTAAGTATAAGTATCTCCTGCAGTCCTGTCTTAGCTATAGCCTGCATCTCTTCTTCTATTTCTTTATAGTTAAGCTTTGCTCTTTTTATCTTATTATGACAGTTAAAGCCACAGTATATACAATAATTTTCACAGTAGTTGGCTATGTATATAGGTGTGAAAAAACATATTGAATTACCAAAATGTTTTTCCTTCTCTATCTTAGCTGCCTGTGCCATCTGTTCTAGGTATGGAAGTGCTGCTGGTGATAAAAGTGCTGCAAAATCCTCAGGTGTACGATTAACTGCATTTATAGCATTTTCAACATCCTTAGCTGTATATTTGTCATAGTCATAGTTGTTCATAGCCGCTATAACCTGCTTATCAATATCAGAGTCAAGCACCTCCATGTCTGGCATATATTCCATGTGATTAGTTCTGTTTTTCTTCTGATCTTCTCTTATTTCATCACTTAATATACTTTCATTTATATGTAAATCTTTTTTTTCTTCATTATTTATTTGATTGTTACTCATTCTAATCTCCATTCCTGCATCTTTATTTCATATAACGAATTAATGTAACATATATAAAAGCTTAAATTATGTCATATGCTATATATTTTATACAAAGCTTCGGACATCTTCTTATTCGTGAAGATAACCTGTAAGTGGAGAAGAAGCACTTGCTCCGTTTTTCTTTACTCTTCCAAGTCCTGCAAGATATGCTTCCCTTCCTGCATTTATAGCATTTTTAAATGCTGCTGCCATACGTGGAATATCACCTGCAGTTGCAATAGCTGTATTCGCCATAACTGCTGCTGCACCCATCTCCATAACCTCACATGCCTGGGAAGGACGTCCAATACCCGCATCAACTATAATAGGAAGATCTATTTCATCTATAAGAATCTGGATAAAGTCTTTTGTACATACTCCTCTGTTAGAACCAATAGGAGCTGCAAGCGGCATAATACATGCTGCACCGGCATTTGCCATATCTCTTGCTGCATTAAGGTCTGGGTACATGTAAGGCATAACAACAAAACCTTCATTTGCAAGTATTTCTGTTGCTTTTGCTGTTTCATAATTATCTGGAAGAAGATACTTAGTATCTCTTATTACTTCTATCTTAACCATATCGCTATGGCAAAGTTCTCTTGAAAGTCTTGCTATTCTTACCGCCTCTTCTGCATTTCTTGCACCTGATGTATTAGGAAGAAGATGTACATTTTCTGGAATGTAATCCAGAATGTTAGCAAGTCCGCCATCATTAGCTCTTCTTAGTGCAAGCGTAACTATCTGTGCCTCTGCCTGTTTAACGGCAGCATCTATAAGTTCAAGTGAATATTTACCTGAACCAAGTATAAAACGTGATGTGAATTCGTATTTTCCTAACTTAAATGTATCCTTTAACTGCTCTTTATTGTCTGTACCTGTTATATTTGCTGTATTATTACTCATTGTATTATCCTCTTTTATTTTTATTATTATGATGTTTGGGACATTAAATTAATATTTTACCACTTACATCTTATTAGTAGTTATGCTATAAATGTCATCTGCATAAAATGCTTTTACCTGTGATATGCTGCTAAACAATCAGCCCCCACCCATAAAGCTTAATACTTCTAACACATCATTATCTTTTAATATAATCTCCTGATATCTTTCTTTTGGGATTATCTCTTCATTTAACTCTACAACAACATGCTCTGGCTTATAGCTGTTGATTGTTATGAATTCAGTAATATTAGTATTGTCTTTTATGTCTCTTTTCTTTCCATTAAACATTATACCTGCCATTAAGATATTCACCTTCCTTCCTGAATGTCTTTTAACACTTAAACATATAAAGCCGTCATAGAACTGAAAACTGCATGAACTACACAAGCTATGCACAGCTAAAATAATAGATAAACATAAAAAGGGTTCACGAAGAAAAGCGCCCTTGGTGGTGCTCCCCTTCGTGAACCCTTATGATTCACTCTATCAACAATGTTTATTAAGTTGTTAACTACTATAGCATTTGTTTTCTTATTTTGCAAGTCCTAATTCTTTTTTTAGTTCTTCTTTTACTGCCGCACTTGTAAATGCGGCATCGACTGCGTTATTAAGAATGATTTTTTTCTGCTCGCTTGTAAGTCCGAATTCATTTTCCATATATCTGTATTCTTCTTCTAATGTAATCCCTTCTATTGCCATATCATCCGTATTAAGTGTTACTTTGATTCCCTCATTCAGATATTTTATAAAAGGATAATCTTTCATATTTTCTACTGCATGAGTCTGTCTGTTACTTGTCGGACACATCTCAAGGACGATACCTTTATTCTTTACAAGTTCACACACTGAATCGTCTTCTCTTATTCTTACTCCATGTCCTATCCTTGAAGCTCCATATTCTATGGCACATCTTACACTTTTTGCTCCAGCTGCCTCACCTGCATGAATAGTAAATGGTATGCCGTATTCTCTGGCCTTAGCAAATAGTGCTGCATACTTCGATGTAGGATAAAGTGCCTCTGCTCCTGCAAGATCCATACCAGTTACGCCGCCGTCTTCTACAAGGTATTTTTTCGTAAGTTCAAGCGTTTCATAATTAGCTTCTTCATTTCCTTCACCACGCATACAACACAATATAATATTAGCCTTAAGCTCTGTTCTTTTAAGTCCTTCTAATGCAGCCTGTACAGCTTCTTCCTGTGACATTCCCTTTTCTGTATGATTCTGAGGGGCAAATCTTATCTCTGCATATATAACTCCCTGTTGTCTTATATTCTCTGCAACAAGATATACTGCTTCGCTTATTCCCTCCTGTGTCATCATGAGTGCATCCGGAAGTGCAAAGCACTTAAGAAAATCATTCAGACTTGTACATGTATCTGGTACAGTAAGAAGCTTTTTCAGCTGTTCATCATTTTCTGCCGGAAGCTTTATGTTCTGAAGTGCAGCCAGCTTTTTTGCTATATCCATGGTTATGGCTCCATCAAGATGAAGATGAAGATCTATGTACTTGTCTGGACATATCTTATTATCTGATTCATTAACTACTATATTCTTTTTTACATATGATTCTGTATCTGATTCTGTATTGTGTTTTAAACCCATAAAATTCTTTCCTTCTTTTTCTATTTTATTTTTTTGTTTTATTTTTTCTATTTTATTTTTTCTATTTTATTTCTTCTATTTTATTTTTCTATTTTCTACGTGCATCGCAAATAAAGCTTACACATAGTATAGCATATTTTCATACTTTATAGCTGCATACTCTAAAATAGTTTATGGTTTCAAATAGTTCATAATTTCATGTTTCATACTTTAAAACAACTCACAGTTTCATGTTTCATACTTTAAATAGCTATTGACACTTTAAATAAATATGGATATTCTGAAAACAGATTGGCTTTCTTCTACTTTTCGAAGTGAAAAAGTGAAAGAAAAATTAAACTTAAAAACTTTAAAAAACTATTTTTAAAAAATAAGGAAATAAGGATTACTATGGAATTATTTGATATTGTTGATGAAAATGGAATACCTACAGGAAAAACCGTTGAAAGAAATGTTGCTCATAAAGATGGCATAAGACATCGTTCTGAACATGTATGGATAGCCCGTCATACACCAACTGGAACAGAGGTTCTTATGCAGAAGCGTGCTATGATTAAAGATTCTTTTCCGGGACGTTTCGATACTTCAAGTGCAGGACATATCCGTGCCGGAGAGAATCCGCTTGAATCCGCTGTTCGTGAGTTAAAAGAAGAACTGGGATTAAATGTAACTACCAGTGACCTTAACTTTATAGACACGTTTGTTATTAACTATGAAAAAGAATTTCATGGCAAGTTATTTAAAGACAGTGAAATAGCTTTCGTTTATGCATATACTAAACCTGTAGATATTAATAATCTTATTTACCAGATTGAAGAAGTAGAAACTGCTGAGTGGTTTAATCTTGATTATGTGATAGAAGAATGTACTAAACATAACCAGAAATTCTGTGCGCCTTTGAACGGACTACGGCTTATAGGAAAATACATGCAGAATAACTGAATAATATGGGGCTATCACAATAAGAAAAATTACAGCTTATATTGTTGATTAATTGAATATTAGTTGGTGACGAACGGACGACAAATATAAGCTACAGGCAGTC
>ERZ779892.181-NODE-181-length-71650-cov-4.759606_pt1 | contig 71650 bp, 59 predicted proteins | sample MGYA00511552_ERZ779892 | MGnify/ENA primary metagenome ERZ779892 (study PRJEB29588, sample SAMEA2154561) | human gut metagenome | biome: human gut; feature: human-associated habitat; material: faeces | place: Denmark | collected 2008/2010 ... | reverse complement strand
TACCGGAGGAGCTACCCTCGCAGCCGCGGCTGCCGGTGCAACTGTCACTCATGTTGATGCCTCCAAGGGAATGGTCACCTGGGCAAAGGAGAATGCTGTATCTTCCGGGTTGAAAGATGCTCCGATCCGCTGGCTTGTAGATGATTGTGTGAAGTTTGTAGAACGTGAGATCCGCCGTGGCAACACCTACGATGCCATTATCATGGATCCGCCTTCTTACGGACGCGGCCCAAAAGGTGAGATCTGGAAGATTGAAGACATGATCCATCCGTTGATCCGGCTCTGTGCAAAAATTCTGTCCAAAGATGCATTATTTTTCCTGGTCAACTCCTATACAACGGGTCTTGCACCTGCAGTACTGACTTACATGATCTCCACCGAATTAAAATCCTGGAACGGTCATGTTGATTCTCAGGAGATCGGACTCCCTGTTACAAATTCAGGACTGGTTCTTCCCTGCGGTGCTTCCGGCAGATGGGAATCCCGTTGATTTTTCTGATACTGGTTGCCTTTTTACATTGCAAATCATATGAAAAAAGCATCGGAATAAGGAATCTCTTCCAAGAGTTTTCTTTCCGGTGCTTTTCCTTTGCTTTTCTTTACTTCTCTTTTTTCCGGCTTTCTGATTCATCTTACCTGGATTGACCCAAGAATCTCCCCAATAGGTGCTGCAATGTTCAGTTCTGCCCGGACTGCTTTCTCCGTGCTGGATTTATTGATAACAACCAGGTGCTTTCCCCGAAAATAATCAATAAACCCTGCTGCCGGATATACAACCAGCGATGTGCCTCCGATGATCAGTGTATCTGCTGAACCGATTGCCCGGACGGCACCATCCATTGTCTTTGCATCCAGTCCTTCTTCATATAGTACCACATCCGGCTTGATCTCGCCGCCACAAGAACAGTGCGGTACACCTTCCGATTTTTTTACATACTCTGCGTCATAAAATTTTCCGCATTTCATACAATAATTTCTATGGATACTTCCATGAAGTTCATATACTTTTTTACTGCCTGCCGCCTGATGAAGACCATCAATATTCTGCGTCACAACTGCCTGAAGCTTTCCTGCTGCCTCAAGCTCTGCCAGCTTCAGATGTGCCGGGTTCGGCTTTGCATCCAACATCATCATCTTCTCTTTATAAAATTCATAAAATGCTTCCGGATATTTTATAAAGAAACTATGACTGACAACCTGCTCAGGAGAGTACTTGTATTTCTGATGATAGATTCCGTCTGCACTTCTGAAATCCGGAATCCCGCTTTCAGTTGAGACTCCTGCTCCTCCGAAAAATACGATCCTGCTACTCTCATCTATAATCCTCTGAAGTTCCGCTATTTCCTTTTCATACATCTTTTCTTTCCTCACCACATACAGTAAATGCGGTACATACTTCATGTACCGCATCTCCTGGAAATAATTTTATGTATCTTACAGATCTACTCTTCCGGTTGTATCGCCATTGACAACATAATATGCTGCTGACTCTTCCGGTTTCAGATAAATCTTGACATCCTTCATCTCTCCGACTTTTCTCTTAAGATTCTTTGTCCAGATCTCTTTCACTTTCTGAAGGATCTCTTTTTCTGTATATTCCTTACCTGCAAACTGAAGGAACATCTCCGTCTTAAGCTCTGCCTTTTTGGCTGTTGACTTCTTCGCTGCTGTCTTCTTTGCTGCAGTCTTTTTCACTGCTTTATCTGCTGCCTTTGCAGTAGCTTTTACAGCTTTTTCCGCTGTCTCCGCAACTTTCTTTACGGCTTTCTTCGCTGTCTCTTTTGCTGCAGTCTCTTCTGTCTGAACTTCCGGTGTATCCACTAATACTGCTGCCTTTGTCTCGAGCTTCATTGTAGAATCTTTCTTAGTCTCAATCGCTTTTGCAGCTTCTGTCTCTTTCTTATCGGCCTTTTCTTCCGGCTTTGCAACCGGAGTCTTTGCTGCTTTCTCTTCTGCTTTCCTTTCTGCTTTCACTGCTTTTGCTTCAACGGCTTCTTTAACGGCTGCTTTCTCTTCTGCTTTGGCTGCTGTTACTTTTACTGTTGAATTTGCTTTCTTTGATACCATAATCTCGTTTCCCTCCTAAATTATACACCCAAGTACAATGGATTTTTCCTGCTTTGTACTTGTGAATAAATTCACAGTTCTATCAGATTGTACCGCATTTTTCCCAAAACGTCAAATTCAAGAATTTTTCCTTTATTTTTCTTCCTCTCATGACCGATCCTGATTGTCAGAATAACTCCTGAAAAAAGTATCCAGTCCTCTCAGAGTCTTTAACAGTACCGGAATTTCCGTCTCGTCCAGTTCCTCGATCACAGCATTCGTCATCTGTTCATGAAACTTTGCATGATGCCTGTAAGCCCGCTGCCCCTTTTCTGTCAGCCAGATATAGACCACCCTCCTGTCCTTCTCACCACGTTCCCTCAAAACGTACTTTTTATTGACCAGTGCATTCATTGCCGTCGTAAGTGAGCCTGCTGTGATCTTCATTTTTTTTGCCACCACAGACATCGTCGTCTTTCCGGTCAGACCGATTGCCTCGATAATATGCATATCATTATAACTGATATCTTTAAACTCTTCTGTGATCAGGCTTTTCGCCTCAATCTCCAGAATATCCTTGAATAATTTTACAAGAAGATCATTTAATGTCTCTTCCAGCGTCATGTTAAACTCCTTCATGATCTGGTGTGACCTACCACTCGACTGCACATGCCACCCAGGTAAGTCCGGCACCAAATCCAGCTAATACGATTTTATCGCCCCCGCTTATCATACCATGTTTGTGGACATTATCAAGTAAAATAGGTACGCTTGCGGCCGAAACATTTCCACACTTCTGTAAATTACATGGGAATTTTTCCATTGGCTGATGCAGACGCTTTGCCACTGACTCAATAATCCGGATATTTGCCTGGTGAAGCAGAAAATATTTTACATCTTCAATTGGAAGTTCTGCCTGTTCAAGTGCTTCACTGACCGCCTTTGGAACCGTGCGCACGGCAAACTTATAAACCTCTCTCCCATCCATCTGGGTGAACGCATAATGCTGTGCACCAAGCTGGCGGTAAAGATTATTCACCGGACGGTTCTCACAATGCAATGCCATGCCACCGGCTCCGTCTGATCCCTGCACCATGGAAAGCAGCTGGCTTCCTTCTGCACTAACTACAGCAGCTCCGGCTCCATCCCCGAAAAGCACACAGGTACTGCGGTCTGCCCAGTTCATCATTTTTGACAGGGTTTCCGCCCCGATAACCAGTGCATGTTTGTAACGTCCGGTACGGAAATAGGCATCCGCCGTAGCCAGTGCAAATAAAAATCCGGAACATCCCGCACTCAGATCAAATGCCGTTGCACTTTTTGCTCCAATTGCAGCCTGTACTTCACATGCCAGCGATGGAAATATGTAATCCGGGGAAATGGTTCCCGCGATGATCAGATCAATTTCACATCCGGATATTTTTGCATCTGCAAGCGCCTTCTCTGCCGCCTCTACCGCCATGGAAGTCGTTGTCTCTTCCACCGCAATATGACGCATGCCGATCCCGGTACGGGAACGAATCCACTCATCTGAAGTGTCCATAACCTGAGCCAGGTCATCATTGCTTACAACTTTTTTCGGAAGCGCACTTCCGGTTCCTAAAAATTTCATTTTATGCTTCTCCTCTATGGAACAATTAGAACTTTCTGAAGCGATCATACCGCTCCTGTGCAAGCTGCTTACCACTCTTGTCATTCTGTGCACGTAAAAATTCTTTCATATTTCCTTTCATCCATGCCGCAATTGAAGTCAGAGCATCGTCATCCGCTCCGCCATACTCCGGAATCACCTTATCCACAACAGACAGTTCTTTCAGATCCTGTGCCGTGATCTTCATGACAGTTGCCGCTTCTTTTGCACGTTTTCCATCCTTCCAGAGAATGGAAGCAAATCCCTCCGGAGAAAGAATCGAATAGGTGGCATTTTCCATCATCCATACTTCATTACCAACCGCAAGGGCAAGAGCTCCACCACTGCCGCCTTCGCCAATCATCAGGCAAAGAATCGGCACCTGGATTCCGGACATTTCATAAAGGTTTCTTGCAATTGCCTCACCCTGTCCGTTCTCCTCGGCTTCTTTTCCCGGATATGCACCGGATGTATTTACAAAAGTAATGATTGGCCGATTGAATTTTTCTGCCTGCTTCATCAGACGGATTGCCTTACGGTATCCTTCCGGCGAAGGCATACCAAAGTTGCGTTCCTTGCAGTCCTTTAAATCTTTTCCCTTATGCACCCCGATCACGGTTACCGGCTGTCCATCCAGATAGGCAATACCACCGACAATTGCCGGATCATCACGGAAATAACGGTCTCCGTGCAGTTCCATGAATTCATCAAAAATCTGTCCCATATAGTCGACAGATGCCAAACGCTTCATCTGACGTGCCGCCATTACTTTATCCCACGGTTCCAACGGTCTGGAAAACGTATTTCTCTCGCGCATCAGTTCGGTCGGCTCATAACGGTCATCATCATGTGCCGGATCAAAGTTTGCATATCCTTCGGTCGGACGATGCAGACGAAGAATTTTCCCCAGCGTATCTTTTAACTCGTCACGCTCTACAATTGCATCCACAAATCCGTGTTTCAGCTGAAACTCAGCTCTCTGGAATCCATCCGGAAGCTTCTCCCCGATGGTCTGCTCAATCACACGCGGACCGGCAAAACCAATCAGCGCTCCCGGCTCTGCAAGGATAATATCTCCAAGCATTGCAAAACTTGCGGTCACACCACCGGTTGTCGGATCTGTCAGAACCGGAATATAAAGAAGTCCTGCATCCGAATGCCGTTTTACAGCTGCAGAAGTCTTTGCCATCTGCATCAGGGAAATAATTCCCTCCTGCATACGTGCACCACCGGAACAGCAGAATAAGATCACCGGAAGTTTCTGTTCCGTTGCCTTTTCCATTGCACGTGTAATCCGCTCACCGACTACGTGTCCCATACTTCCCATCATGAAACGGGCATCAATCACACCGAGAACTGTCTTCTCTCCGTTGATTGTACAACTTCCCATAGTTACGCCTTCGTTTAATCCGGTTTTTTCCTGTGTTGCAGCAACTTTTTCTTCGTATTCCGGGAAATTCAGCGGATTTCCGGTCTTCAGATCGTTGTCCCAGGTTTCAAAAGTTCCTGCATCCGCCACCATACGAATACGGTTTTTGGTGCGGACACGGAAATAATATCCGCACTCGTAGCAGACATATTTATTTTTGATGACACGCTGTTTATCCAGTTCTTTTTTGCAGATTTTACAGGTAACGGTCTCTACAACAGGTGCTGTTTCCTTTACCTCTTCCTGCTTTGGCTCTTCTGCCTGTGTTTTTTCTGGTTCTTCGTTGTGATTTACTTTGATATATTTTTTATTAAAAAACATTGCCTTTCCCCTATCCGATTGCAAATGTCAGTTCTGCGGAACATGCCAGTTTTCCATTTACTTTTGCTGTTGCCTGCCCCACACCGATCGGTCCCTTCACCTTGATAATTTCGGTTTCAAGCACCAGAGTATCCCCCGGAACAACTTTCTGCTTGAATTTTGCTTTATTGATTCCTGCAAAATATGCCGTCTTTCCTTTCCATTCCGGCTGCGAAAGAATCGCAACCGCACCGGTCTGTGCCAGTGCTTCCACGATCAGCACACCCGGCATAACCGGATTTCCCGGAAAATGACCGGCAAAAAACGGTTCATTGAAGGTTACATTTTTCTTTGCCACTGCGCGCACGCCCGGCTCTACTTCTTCCACTGTGTCAATCAGCAAAAACGGATGTCTGTGCGGCAGGATTTCCATAATTTCCTGTGTTGTCATACTCATAGCTTCTACTCCTCGTATTTGCGAATCAGAAGACTTGCGTTATGTCCGCCAAATCCAAGAGAGTTTGACAGTGCATAGGTAAATGACTCGTGGGATTCTTCTTTACAGTAGTTCAGATCCATCTCGTCATCCGGTGTCTCATAACCAACTGTACGGTGAATGTATCCCTCTTCCAGCTCTTTGACACAGGTGATAAATTCAACCGCACCTGCGGCACCAAGAAGATGACCGATCATGGACTTTGTAGAATTGATCTTAATGTCCTTTGCATGATCCCCAAACAGTAACTTAATGGCACGGGTCTCAAAAAGATCGTTGTGATGCGTTGCAGTACCATGCGCATTGATGTACGTGATCTCGTTTTTGTCTACCCCCGCATCCTCGATGGCATTCTGCATAGCGCGTGCTGCACCTGCACCGTCTTCGAGTGGGGAAGTAATATGGTAAGCATCTGCAGAACATCCATATCCCACAACTTCTGCATAGATTTTTGCGCCTCTTGCCTTCGCATGCTCAAGTTCCTCAAGAACAACAATGCCGGCACCTTCACCCAATACAAAACCGCTGCGGTTTTTATCGAAAGGAAGGGAACATTTTTCCGGATCATCGGATGGAGAAAGTGCCGTCAGTGCACCGAATCCGGCAATCGCACATGGACATACGGCTGCCTCGGTTCCTCCGGCTACCATGACATCTGCCTCTCCGTACTGAATGCTGCGGAACGCATCACCGATATTATTCGTACCGGTCGCACAGGCAGTTACATCATTGGTACATTTTCCCTGCAATCCCAGCTGGATGGAGACATTTCCTGCTGCCATGTTTGAGATCATCAATGGAACGAAAATCGGATTGACTCTGCCCGGTCCTTTTTCCACAATCTTTGTATACTCGCGCTCGATTGCCTGAAGACTTCCAACACCGCATCCAACGGCTGTACCGCAACGGTAAGCGTCCTCTTTTTCCATATCAAGCCCTGCATCCGCAACGGCTTCTTTGGCTGCTGCTACTGCGTACTGTGCAAACAGTTCCATACGCTTTGCTGCCTTAAAATCCATATGCTCTTTTCCGACAAAACCTTTGACTTCTGCCGCAAGATGTGCTTTATATTCACTTGCATCAAACTTCGTGATAGGACCAAATCCAATCTGTCCGGCATGGATTCCTTTCCAGAATTCTTCCACATTCAGGCCGATCGGCGTGATTGCTCCCATTCCCGTCACAACGACTCTTCTCATTTTCCTTTTCCTTTCTTTCTATCAGGTTCCTTAAATGGCCATACCACCATCTACAGAAAGTATCTGCCCGGTAATATAATCCGACTCCGGTGATGCAAGAAATGCGACTGCATTCGCAATATCCTGTACCTGTCCGGCTCTGCCAAGCGGGATCTGCTTTTTTAATTCTTCCTGGGTCTTTTCCGGCAATACTGCGGTCATCTCTGTCTCTACAAATCCGGGAGCAACCGCATTGACGCAGATTCCTCTGGATGCAAGCTCCCTTGCAACAGATTTTGTCAGACCGATCACGCCCGCCTTGCTTGCTGCATAGTTTGACTGTCCCGCATTTCCAAGGATTCCGGATACCGAAGAAATATTGATAATTTTTCCGGCACGCTGTTTTAACAGATAGCGTGACAGATGACGAATTGTATTGAAAGTTCCCTTCAGGTTGGTATTGATCACAGCATCAAAATCGCTTTCCTTCATGCGCATCAGCAGATCATCCCTTGTAATTCCGGCATTGTTCACCAGAATATCCATATGCTTATATTCTTTGATAAGGGATTCTATCATCTCCTGACAGGCTGTAAAATCAGAGACATTGCAGCGAACACTCACGGCATCTCCTCCGGCCGCTTTGATTGCTGCAACCGTTTCATTAGCAGCATCTTCGGAACCATTGTAGTTCACCACAACAAATGCTCCGCGTTTTGCCAGCTCCAGCGCAATGGCTCTTCCGATTCCCCTGGAAGCACCTGTAACAAGTGCATTTTTACCGGTTAACATATTTATTGAAATCCTCCATTTTGTCGATGTTGCATGTGGTAACATCGCGATTGATCTTTCTCATAAATCCGGAAAGGCTGCGTCCCGGTCCGATCTCCACAAATTCCTCTGCTCCGTCTGCAATCAGGCGCTCAATTGTCTGCTGCCAGCGCACGGAAGAAGAAACCTGACGTACCAGATAATCCTTGACGTCTGCCGGATCTTTGACATAATCTGCAGTCACATTGGTCAGATACGGAATCGTGATCGGCTGAATCGTTACATCTTCGAGTGCCTCCCCGAGTTTCTTTCCTGCTTCTGCTAAAAGTGCAGAATGGAACGGGCCACTGACTTTAAGCGGAACCACGCGCTTTGCTCCGGCTTCCTTGCAGGCATCTCCTGCCTCACCTACAGCATCTGCTGCTCCGGTGATAACGATCTGTCCCGGACAGTTGTAATTTGCAATGGAAACAACTTTGTTTGTTTTTGCAGCGGTTTCCTCACAGATTGCTGCGATCTTTTCCGCATCCAGTCCAAGAATTGCAGACATACCGCCGCCTACCGGATATGCCTGTTCCATATAAATACCGCGCTTGCGGACAACCGCAAATGCATCCCGCATTGTCATCGCTCCGGATGCAATCAGCGCACCATATTCGCCAAGGCTTAAGCCTGCCGTAACGTCGCAGCCAATTCCCGCTGCTTTTAATGCTGTATAAATAGCCGCCTCGGTTGTGAGCATACAGATCTGTGTGTACTCTGTAATGTTCAGCTTATCATTTTCTTCAAAGCAAAGAGCTGCCACATCCAGACCTGTCACTTCATTTGCCAGATCATAAACCGCTTTTGCTTCCGGCATGGCGTCGTAAAACTCTTTTCCCATACCAATATACTGAGATCCCTGTCCAGGGAACATAAATACTCTCTTCACTGTCTTCTCCTATTTCTGTCCCAATAACTTTTCGGCACCACGCATAACATCCCGGATAATTTCCGCACAGGTCTCTTCTTTTTTTACCAGACCCGCAGACTGGCCTGCCATAACGCTGCCGTACATGACATCGCCCTCGACAACTGCTTTGCGCAGTGCTCCGAGTGTCATCTGCTCAAGTTCTTCGAACGGTGCACCTTCTTTTTCTTTCTTTAAGTACTCGCGGGTCATTTTGTTACGAATAACGCGAATCGGATGGCCTGTGGACATGCCGGTCACTTCACTGTCAATATCTTTTGCTTTGACCACGCGCTGCTTGTAATTTTCATGAACCGTGGATTCTTTTGCAACAACAAAACGGGTTCCCATCTGTACTGCCTCTGCGCCAAGCATCATAGCTGCCGCAAATCCACGTCCATCTGCAATTCCACCGGCTGCAATGACCGGAATGGATACCGCATCTACGACCTGTGGTACGAGTGTCATCGTCGTCTGGGCACCGATGTGTCCACCGGACTCCATTCCCTCAGCGACCAGTGCATCCGCACCGCCACGCTCCATCAGCTTTGCCAATGCCACGCTTGCCACAACCGGGATTACTTTGATTTTGGCTTCTTTCCACATGCTCATATATTTGGCCGGATTGCCGGCGCCGGTTGTTACTACCTTAACGCCTTCCTCCACAATTACTTTTGCAATCTCATCCGCTTCCGGATTCATCAGCATGAGATTTACTCCAAACGGCTTGTCGGTTTCTTTTTTTGCTGCCTGAATCTGCTCACGCACCCAGGAAGCCGGTGCTCCACCTGCTCCGATGATGCCAAGTCCGCCGGCATTGGATACCGCACTGGCCAGTTCATGTGTTGCGACCCATGCCATACCGCCCTGAATGATCGGATATTCGATTCCCAGAAGCTCTGTCACTCTTGTTTTCATAGCTTATGCCTCAACACCCTTATTTTTCATATAATCAATGACATCCTGAACGGTAAGGATCTTCTCTAAATCCTCAGAAGGAATCTCTACACCGTACTCTTCTTCCAAAGCCATAACCAGCTCAAACAGATCTAAGGAATCTGCCTCAAGATCCTCTTTGAAACGGGACTCTGCGGTGATAGAATCTGCGTCTACGTTTAACTGGTCTGCAATGATTTCTTTTAACTTTTCTAACATAATGGGTTCTCCTTTTACTGTCTTCAATTTTGTTTGATTGTGAAATAGTTTGATTGTCAAACAGTTTCTTAGTCAAAGTATATGCAAAGATAGTTTGATTGTCAAGATATTTTTTCAACAGGGTAATGATAAAAGAGTACAAAAAAGCACAGCAAACACTTTCTTCCTACACGAAAATGTTTGCTGTGCATATGGTTCTGTTTTTTGAACTTATCCGATAATGAGTTGCATTGCCCCGTATATTCCGGCATCATTGCCAAGCTGTGCCAGTTCAAAGCGGGTATCACGACATGCATGGAAGCAGCTTTCCTTAAAGTGCTTCTGGATCGTATCGATTAAAATCTGTCCGGCTTTGGACACACCACCACCGATCACGATAACTTCCGGATTGGTCACGCATGCAATATTCGAAAGGGTTGACCCTAAAATTTCTCCCACTTCATCTACCAGTCCAAGAGCTACTTCATCGCCTTCTTTTGCCACATCAAAAATGTCTTTTGCAGTAATATCTTTATAATCACGAAGCTTTGTCGCATCCTGTGTTTTGGCAAGTTTACGTTTTGCCATGCGTACAATACCAGTCGCAGAAGTATACTGTTCCAGACATCCATACTGCCCACAGTTACAAGGCTCGATCTCATCATGGTTTACGGTAATATGTCCGATTTCTCCGCCTGCACCGTTATATCCGGCAACCACATGACCGTCTACAATGATTCCACCGCCAACACCGGTACCAAGCGTTACCATGATGACATCTTTGCTTCCTTTTCCGCCGCCCTGCCACATTTCGCCAAGACCTGCAACGTTCGCATCATTTCCGACTTTTACTTTCAGACCTGTCTGTGCACCGAGTTCCTCCGCAACATTGATCACTCCCCAGCCGAGATTGACACACCCGTTAACAACGCCATCACTCCGCACAGGACCCGGAACACCGATTCCCACACCCTCTACATCACTCTTACTGATGCCTTCCTGCGCCAGTTTGTTATCAATCGCCTGTGCAATATCCGGCAGTACTGCCTTTCCGTTATCGCTGGTATCTGTCTTGATTTCCCATTTGTCAAGAAGCTCTCCGCTTGTCTCAAAAAATCCCATTTTTACGGTGGTTCCTCCCACGTCTACGCCAAATCCATATTTCTTCAATTCCTGATTCCTCCTTGATCTATGTGATATGTATTTTTCTTCTACCCCATGTATCTATATTCTACCATATTCCGGAATTTCTGCCTAGTATCGATAAAAAAAATCAACCGATGTATCCATAAATACACCGGTTGCACTGTTTTATATATGTTTATTGTACGTTTCCACCACCGGTATCTCCACTCTCTCCGGTATCACCGCTATTATCCGTGGTTCCGCTATTGTCCGGTTTATTGGTATTTTCTCCATTTTCCGGCGTATCAGTGTTTCCTCCGCTTTCTCCGGAATCGTTGTCCCCACTATGTTCCGGTTTGGAATTGTTATTCTGATCACCGGCATTGCTGTCGTTATTGTCCGGCTGGTTATCATTTTCGGAGCTTCCGTCCGTTGTATTATCTTTCTGCTGGCTCTCGGAAGTCTGCTGGTCATCCGTCTGGTTTTCTTCTATCTGGTTTTCTTCGCGCATCTTGTCGTGTTCTTCCTCTTCCTGCTTCTGCTGATTTTTAAAATCATCCGAAAGCTGAGCATAAGGAAGGAAATCAAGCGAAGATAATCCCTCGTGGGCCGCAGACATATATGCTTTCCAGATCTGTGCCGGATATGTGCTTCCACTCAGATTGGAAATGGCTTTTGGATAATCACATCCCACCCAGACTGCGGTTGTATAATATCTGGTAAATCCGCAGAACCATCCATCTTTGTGATCGTTTGTTGTACCCGTCTTTCCGGCACACGGCATATCGGCAAGCTTTGCAGAACGTCCGGTTCCACTGTCCATAACGGAGGTCATGATATCCGTCATCATCCGCGCCGCATCCTGCTTATAAACCGTTTTTTCCGTCAGGCTGGACGTATAGACTACATTTTCGTCAGAATCCACAATTGATTTTACACAGGTCGGTTCCCTGTAAAGTCCGTCATTTTCAACCGCTGCATACCCGGATGCCATCTCAAGTGAAGAAACACCTTTGGTAAATCCACCAAGAGATGTGGCGAGGGTATAATCTCCGTCCTTGATCTGTGCAAAATTCATATTTTTTAAATACTGCAGGCCTGCTTTTGGTGTCAGTTCATCATACAGCTGCCAGGCAATCGTATTAATGGAATGTGCAACCGCATATCTGAGCGGAATCTTTCCGGCATATGTATTGTTTGCATTCGACGGTCCGTCTTTTAGTTTATGGTCATCCACAACGGTATCCGGAGTATACCCGCGCTCCAGTTGCGGAGTATATACCAGCAATGGCTTAATCGAACTTCCCGGCTGACGGTAACTCTGGTATGCACGGTTTAACGTATAATTATCCGAATCCTGCTTACGGCCGCCCACGATTGCCACAACATATCCGCTGTTGTTATCAATTGATACTGCTGCCGCCTGCATCTTGTAAGTTCCGTCTTTGGATTTGTCTTTAAATCCTTTCAGGGTATCATCAATGGCAGACTGCAGTTCCTTTTGTTTTTCCATATCAATCGTCGTATAGATTTTGTATCCTCCGGAAAACAGTTTCTTCTGACACGCACTGTAAAGTTCGTCATATGCTTCCCCATAAGACTTCTTTTCCTTATCCGAATCAAAATAATATTTAAACTGGAAACCTTCCTGTTCCATCAGTGCACGGGTTGCGCAGTCATACGTGTAAGTGTCAATCGAACTGTTAATTTTCTCCGTGTCACTCTTTTTCGGCCGGTTCAGTGCAATCTCTTCTTTGGTTGCCTCATAATACTCTTCCTGGGAGATTTTCCCGTCATCCCGCATATTCTTTAAGATCAGATTCCGCCGGGTAATGGTATTGTCCGGGTGTGTCACCGGATCATAATTGGACGGGCGGTTCGGGATCGCACACAGATACGCGGTCTGCGATACATCAAGATCTTTCAGTTCACAGTTAAAATATCCATGACAGGCAGCGTCAATTCCGTAATAGCCGTTTGCAAAATACACGTTATTCAGATAAAATTCCATAATTTTATCCTTACTGTAACGTTTTTCAAGTTCCCACGCAAGAAACATCTGCTTCACCTTGTACTGCCACGTCTGTTTCGGCTGCATATAAATCAGCTTGGCAAGCTGCATGGTAATCGTACTTCCACCCTGCGTACCACCCTGCGATTTTTTCAGTTTCGACATGACTGTGGCTTTGACCGCGCGCACAAGTCCTTTCAGATCCACACCGTTATGCTGGTAAAACTTCTTGTCCTCAATACTGATAATCGCTGCGACAAAATTCTTTGGAATATCCTCGTATTTGACATACTGCGCATTCTTGTCTCCCCTTCGTTCAGAGATCAGTTTTCCGTCTTTATCAAAAACGGAGCAGGTCTGTGAAGGGATAAACGTAGAATCGTCGGAAGCAGATACTTCCTGCACTGCCTCACGGCGCATCTGCTGTATCTGATCCGCATATCCGCCAAAATAGTAGTATCCAAAACCTGCCAGCACAACAAGCATCAGCACGATCTGCAGCTTTATGACAAACCAGAAAAAGCGATGCTGCTTTTTCTTTCTTTTCTTTTTCTTCTTGGTTGACATATACTCTCCTCCATATTTATTTTGGAAACATACATCATACATTTTATCTCTTTTGGACAGTATATGCAAATTATCTTTTTATTAAGATTTTATTATTTTCACTGCTCCATATTTTTCCCCAGAAAATTTGCAGCTGTGGCAGACAATGCTTTCAACAGTCCAAGTGTTTCCTTTTGTCCGCTGTTATCTGCCAGAATCACAGCACCCTGACAGTCTCCATTGCACAGAATACTTGAAAGCACAATTCCCTTCGGAAGGGTTGACATTGTTTTTTTTGTAATGGAGCAGGCCTGTTCTTCTCCTGTTTTCACAACTGTGCTGCGCTTTTCAATCATTTCTTCCATTTCTTCGCTCAGCTGTTCCCCCTCAACTTCCTTTTTCCCGGTTCCCGCTGCTGCGATCACATATTCCCGATCCGTAATGCAGACCAGAGCCTCTGTGGTCTGTGCCAGTGCCTGTGCATAACTTCGTGCAAACTCGCCCAGTTCCCCAACCGGTGAGTATTTTTTGAGCATAATTTCGCCCTCCCGGCTTGTAAAAATCTCTAGAGGATCCCCCTCCCGGATGCGCAGTGTCCTGCGAATTTCTTTCGGAACCACAATTCTTCCCAGATCATCGATTCTGCGCACAATTCCAGTTGCTTTCATATGATAAATTTCCTCCTGTTTTCCAGATTACTTTCCATATTCATGTTGTATGGGTAGTATGCCGAAATTCCGGAAAAATTATGCACAGAAAGCAAAGCATTTTACTTGAAAAAACGTTCATCCCGTCATACAATAGAATTAGCATTCACATAGGAGAAACGTATTATGGATTATAATGAAAATGAATTTAAGGCCAAGGCCAATATCAAAGCCAGACGCATCTGGCTTGTATTTGCCCTTCTTCTTAGTGCAAACTACGGCTCAGATGTATCCCAGGGTGGGTATCCTTCCACAAATTACATCATTTTTTTAATATTGTGCTGGGTTCCTTTTTTTGCCGGTGATCTTCTTTTGCGCATCAGGGGAAAGGCCGATGACCGCTATCGGTATGCACTTGTCATCGGTTACGGTATTTTTTACACGTTCCTGATCTGCACCACCGATTCACCGATTGCCTTTACCTATATTCTTCCGGTTGTCAGTCTTCTGGTTCTTTACAAAGACCAGAAATTTATGGGGGGATGTGCAATCGCCAATATTGCCAGTGTCATTGTCAGTGTCTTTTATCATCTGGTCGTTCTCGGTCAGAATACTGCAACGGACCAGAAAAATTATCAGCTGCAGGTTGCCTGTCTCCTGCTCTGTTATATCGGCTATATCATGTCTATCCGCCACCTCATCGAATCCGACGGTGCCCTGACAGACAGTATCAAAGCAGATTTAAAACGGGTTGTTACAACCGTTGAACAGGTTAAAACCGCCAGCAATACCATCATGGACGGAATCACCGTTGTCCGCGAACTTGCCACGGAAAACAAACATGGTTCAGACATCGTCGTAGACGGAATGAACAAACTGACCGACAATAACGATCAGCTGCAGTCCCGGACAGCCTCCTCACAGGAAATGACGGGAGATATCAATTCCCAGGTACAGAATGTTGCTTCCATGATCAATGATATGGTATCCCTGACTGCGGAATCCGGCAAACACGCAAAGACAAGTTCCGTTGATCTGGAGAGTCTGGTACAGACTGCCGGAACGATGGCAGATCTGTCCAATGAGGTAGAACATATTCTGGACGCTTTCAAGGCAGAATTTGAAACCGTAAAACAGGAAACCGGAACCATTGACAGTATTTCCAGCCAGACCAATCTGCTGGCACTTAATGCTTCCATTGAAGCTGCCCGCGCAGGGGAAGCCGGAAAAGGATTCTCCGTCGTTGCAGAACAGATCCGCAAGCTGAGTACCGAAACCAAAGATTCTTCCGGACAGATCAGCGAAGCACTCTCGCGGCTGGATGAAATTTCAGGAAAAATGACTTCTTCCATTGAAGAAACCTTAAAACTTATTCAGGCCACTCTGGAAAAAGTAACCCAGACCGGTGAAAATGTAAATAAAATTACACAGGATTCTTCTCTTCTGGGTGAACACATCCAGACAATTGATTCTGCCATGAAAGAAGTGGAATCTTCCAATCGTCAGCTGGTGGAAAATATGGAACAGGTATCTTCCATCGTGGAAACCATGACCACATGCATCAGTGATTCCGATGAAACAAGCAAACGCATGCTCAGCAAATATGAGGAAAGTGCTTCCAACATCAATAACATAGAAAATGTAATTCAGGAGCTGATGTGTGAACTGGGCATCGGTGGTTTCATGGGTCTGGATGATATTCATGCCGGTATGAAAGCAAAAGTTATTCTTCCAAAACATCTGGAACGCATGGAGTATCACGGAGAAGTCAGATCTGTTGCGGAAAATAGTATTTCCCTGATTTTGTCTGACGATCCACAGTTAAACGGATCCGAAACATGTAAGGTTCAGGTCACGGTTGACAATGTTCTCTACTGTTGGGATCAGGCGCAGATACAAGCTGACACGGCGTCCGGTTCCCACGTCTATGCATTGCAGCTTTCCGCACGTCCGGAGATTAAAAACCGCCGGAAATACCCACGGGCAGATGTGTCCAATCCATGTACCATCACGCTGAAAGATTCCGACACAACGTTCTCCGGTCAGCTTGACAATATCAGTGCCAATGGATTTGCATTTCTGATCCGGGATCCATTTTTCATGGATCACAAACATGCAGATGTTGCTATCGATATCCAAAATTTTGCCCTTTCGGATCAGTCCCATCTGGAAGGACATGTCATCCGGTGCTCGGATGATGAAGGTGTATATATTGTGGGATGTCAGATGCCGGAAGACAATTATGCAATACGCAATTATGTAGATTCCCTTCTCGGTCAATAAATAAAACAGGGAAAACTTCTATGATTCCATAAAAGTTTTCCCTGTTTTCTTATCATTTAAGCTGTCAGCAAAAGTTTTTCAAACTCTTCTTTGGGAAGCGGTCTCGAATAGTAATATCCCTGAATACTGTCACACTTCATCTGTTTGAGGAAATCCACCTGTTCTTCTCTCTCAACACCTTCTGCCGTAACGCACAATCCAAGTTCCTTTGCAAGTAAAATCGTATGTTCCAGCAATCGTTCCCCACTGAAATCTCCGATGTAATCAATCAGACTTTTGTCAATTTTTAACGTATCGAAACATTTCATGTTCAGTGTTGCAAGGGAAGAATACCCCGATCCAAAATCATCTACAAGCAATGGAAAACCATTGTCATGGAACTTATCTGCCAGCCCCTTGATATTGTCATTGTCAATTGCTGCGCTCTCTGTAATCTCAATCGGAACCAGATGGGTTTTTACTCCGATTTCATCAGCGATCTGCTGATACCGGCTGACCACACTGTCAAAATACAGACTTGCCCTGGACAGATTGATGGATACCGGAATAATCTCCTTTCCATGTTTCTGCCATTCTAACTGCTGCATACATACTTTTCGGAAAACATACTCATCCAGAACTTTTATCAGTCCGTCTCTCTCAAACAACGGAATGAATTTGCCGGGTGGAATAACATTTCCCTTTTCATCTCTCCAGCGGATCAGACCTTCTGCCCCTACCATCCGCTCTGTTTCCGGATCATATTTCGGCTGATACCACACCTCAAAACAGTTATTTTCCAGAGAATGTTTAAATTCATCCTCCATGGCTTTATCTTCAAGCATGCGGATCGTATCTTCATGGCTGTAAAACTGATAGCTGATATCTTTGCGATCCTTGATCTGATTCTTGGCAAAATTTGCTTCGCTGTATACCTCTTCCACTTTAGCATCCGGTTTCCACTTCGTCACTCCAAAATAAGGGATCAGCTTCGGAACCTTCAGTCTTTCCGACAATTCTGCCAGTATGGTCTCCAGCTGCTGTAACTGCCGGATCGTCTTTTCCTGATCCTTTCCACTACTGTAAATCACAAAACGGTCTGCATTGATATGTCCTGCCAGATCATCTTTTTCCAGTATCCCCTGAATACACTTCCAGATTGCTTTGAGTGTTTCATCCCCTTTGATAATTCCACAGATCGAATTGATAATTTTAAAGGAGTGGATGTCCATGGACACCAGATATCCCGGTTGCCGGAAATCCCGGATTTTCTTCTTAAAACTTTCGTAATTATTTCCACCGGTTACACTGTCCACATATGCCATGCGCTCAAGTTCCCTCTGTTTTTCGGAACTGATATCGGAAAATCCTGCTACCATCCGGTGCAGCTGTCCTCCATCCGATGTATTTACAAATTTTGCACGGCAGTATTTTACTTTCCCATCCCGCACAATCCGGTAATCATACTGATATGCTTTTTTCAGGCTCAGCTGCTTACGGAGATTTTCAATGGAGGTCTCATACAGCATTGTCTCACGATCTTCGGTAAGGACAACCTTCCCCACATATTCTGCCATGATAGCTTCATATCCCGGAATTTCCTTAAGCGTATCATTGAGCACAGAGCGCACTGCGGAGTTCACCTTATATACATATACCTTATCATGATCCACATCTACATAATATACACTGTTAAAATTGCTTCCCAGTGCCTGAATAATCTCATTCTGGCGTGTGTCTGCCCTGATCTGTTCGATCAGGCCCAATACATATTCCGGCTGTTTCTGTGAACCGCCCTGAATCCCACCCATAGAGATCTGATATACCACGTCTTTTCCCGAAGACTGAATCTTTGCACTTACCGTCTTTGCGCCATGGTCAATATCCTGAAACAGTTTTAACAGTTTTTCTTTTTCCATAATTCTGTCCATGAGGATACTATGCTCCAGATCCGCAGCATTCTCAACGATTCCCATGTGACGGGCTGCAAACTCTGATGGTCTGATCCTGTGTTCTTTGGGATAATAGTAAAAAAAATACTTTCCCCATTTTGCCAGAATCTCCTGAATCTCTGTTGATATATCCCTGCACTTCTTCTGATCGATTTTTTCTACCATAGGCCTGCCTTTCCCTGGTAAACTGTAAATATTGTCTGATTATTTCTGTACAAATATACTATAGCATAAACTATTTTCCTCGTAAAGGTAGTAAATTTTCACAAAAACACACGAAAAGCGCATGCAACAGAGATGTCACATGCGCTTTCCAACTACACAGCATTCGCTTATGTTCTATTTTATTTTACGGTTTCTACCTTAATCACATTCGTATTTCCTACTTTGCCATTGATCAGACCACCGGTCAGAACAACAGCATCTCCGGTCTGTAATGAAAGTACTTCTTTTGCCTTTTTCATTGCATGGTAGAACATAACTTCCATCGAACTGAATTCCTCGCAGAGAACCGGAGTTACGCCCCAGCTTAAGTTCAGTTTCCGCCATACCTTCTCGGAAGTCGTCATTCCGATGATATCTACCGGACAACGGAAACGGCTGACCATACGTGCGGTAGTTCCGCTGAGTGTACTTGCGACAATACATTTTGCCTGGACATCAACTGCCATCGCACAGGTTGCATGCGAAATAGCATCCTGAATGCTTCTGGTCTCAAAATCAGAAGTGCGGAAACGCTTGGTATATTTGATCTGGGATTCTGTATACTCAGCAATCTCTGCCATGTTCCGCACGGCATCTACCGGATATTTACCGGCAGCCGATTCTCCGGACAGCATGATCGCGGATGATCCATCGTATACAGCGTTTGCCACATCGGAAAGCTCTGCACGTGTCGGACGCGGATTGTGAATCATGGACTCGAGCATCTCGGTCGCGGTTATGACACGTTTTCCGAGCATACGGCACTTACTGATCAGATACTTCTGAACCGCAGGCACTTCCATGCCCGGGATTTCGACTCCGAGATCTCCACGGGCAATCATGACACCATTGGCAATCTCACAGATTTCTTCAATATGCTCCACACCCGAACGGTTCTCAATCTTTGCAATAATATCAATATCTTCGCCGCCGTTCTCGTCAAGGAATTTACGCATATCCTCGACATCTTTCTTTACGGAAACAAAAGATGCCGCAACGAAATCCACATCGTTTTTGATACCAAACAGCAGATCTTTCTTATCCTGCTCGCTCAAAAATGCATGATCCATGACCTTGTTCGGGAAATTCATGCTCTTTTTATCCGACACCTCGCCTCCGACAAGAACCTTACAGATGGCATCCGGTGCTTTCAGCTTTTCTACTTCCAGAATAATCAGACCATTGTTGATCAGGACATGATCTCCCACCTTCAGATTGTTGATCAGGTTTTTGTAGGTTACGGAAACTCTCTCCTGATTTCCCACAATATCATCCGTTGTCAGTGTAAATGTATCTCCATCTTTTAACGTGATCTTTCCGTTTTCGAAGGTTTTGATCCGGTACTCCGGTCCTTTGGTATCCAGCATGATCGCAATTGGAAGACCTAACGCCTTACGCACTTTTTTGATCGTATCAATCTTCTTCTGATGTTCCTCATGGCTTCCATGGGAAAAGTTTAATCTGGCTACATTCATGCCGGCTTTACACATCTGTGTCAGTACAGATTCGCTTTCGCTTGCAGGTCCGATGGTACAAATAATCTTTGTTTTTCTCATAATGCTTGTTCTCCTGTCTCTATCCAAATTTTTTTGTATCCCCTGAGTTTCATTCTGTCACACACAGACGGGATTTGCGCGGATATACCGCCCGACGATCAGCCGACGCGCCGGTGGAACAAGAAATTTGGGCTTCGAGGTCAGAATTCTCTGTACCAGCAGCCACTGCTGTGTCATATGGCTCACCGGAAGGAAACGAAGCCCGATTCGCCTGACTTGCGGAACAACGGACGGTTTCCCTTCCCTGAGCACTGTCTGGGAAATGCAAAACTCTCCTGCATCATTCAGGTAATCCTCCGCCTGCCGGTTATGCATACTGCTGCTAAGCACATTGACCTTCTGCTGCATTCCACAGGCATCTGCTACATTCATCTCCACCGGCATGCGAAGCACAAACGCCGCAATGACCACAGCGGAACAGATCAGCACAATATGATGTTTCTTTTTGGTCCGTTTTCCGAAATGCTTATGCATTTGCAATCACATCTGCCAGAGCTTCCATCGCTGGTAGATCGGACTCTTTCATGGCGGAACGGATCGTTACCATCGGCTCCACAATGGTAATATTTTTCATGGTTTCCAGAATTCCCTTCATCGTTCTTCCGGCCGTCGGTCCCCAGGTACCGTTCTCAATAATACCTACGGTACGGTTCTGGAATGCCTTGGACTGTAAATGATGCAGGAAGTCCTGCATACATGGGAATACACCGCCATCGTAACTTGCTGCTGCAAGAACCATACGGTCATAACGGAACGCATCTTCCACAACTTCTGCCATATCATCACGGGAAAGATCCATGACAGAAACTTTCTCTACTCCTTTGGCACGCAGCATCTCAGCAAATTTCTGTGCTGCTTTTGCAGTATTTCCATGGATCGATGCATATGCTACAAGAACACCCTTATCCTCCGGCTTATAGCTGCTCCAGGTATCATATAATCCAATGTAATAACCAAGATTTTCATTTAATACCGGACCATGCAGCGGGCAGATCGTCCGGATATCCAGTCCTGCCGCTTTCTTTAACAGTGCCTGTACCGGTGCGCCGTATTTTCCTACAATATTAAAGTAATATCTTCTCGCTTCACAGGCCCATCCTTCCGGATCTTCATAATCCAGTGCGCCGAATTTTCCAAATCCGTCTGCAGAGAATAAAATCTTTTCACTGCTCTCATAAGTTACCATCACTTCCGGCCAGTGTACCATCGGTGCCATATAAAAATTCAGCGTATGGGTACCGAGAGACAAAGACTCTCCTTCTGCCACTGTAATTTTATGGTTCTCATCCACCGGAAGCTCGTCAAAAAACTGTGGAAGCATCTGAAATGTCTTGGCATTTCCCACCAGGGTCACTTCCGGGAAAAGCTCTACCAGACGTCCGATACTTCCGGCATGATCCGGCTCCAGATGGGAAACTATCAGATAATCCACTTTCCGTCCGTCTAATGCGGCCAGCAGATTTTTCTCCCACTGCTCCACACCTCTGGTGTCTACCGTATCCATTAAAGCCACTTTTTCATCCAAAATCAGATAAGAATTATAAGATACACCATGCGGAACCACATACTGGCTCTCGAACAGGTCAATTGTCTTGTCATCTACTCCGATATACTTTACTGATTCTGAAATTGTTACACTCATTTTTTCTCCCTCTCTTTTTGTTTTTATTTATGTATTATGATGCATACATATCATTTTCCTCTTCACGCTCTAAATCCTCCGGACTCATATAGCGGCGGAACAGGCGCTCTAAAATAAAATCAAATACCATGGATGTAACTGCCGGAATTACCACAAGCAGTACCGGTATAATATAAATCGACAGAGCCGATGCAATCAAAATCACCAGCAGCAGCAATGCCCATGGCAGATGCCTCATCATCAGCAGAAATGCATTTTTCAATGTCTGCTTTACGGTATTTTCAAATCTTGCAATATATGGGAATAAAAATGCGCTCCACATAATCGCAACAGCAATCATAATCAGAAAGAAATAGAAAAATGCGCCCTTCATACTGCCGGTTTTTAATACCTGATAGGTGATATAGGCATCACAGCCCAGAATAATCATAACGGCCAGCCATATAAGATATGGCAGTGTTGCAGCCTTAAAGTTGTCCCTGAACGCTCCGAAAAAGGTTCTTGTGGTATATCCGCGGTCACCGCGGATGGATTTATGTACCGTGTAATACAACGCGGTGGTCGATGCCCCGATCGTAAAAACCGGAATGCAGCAGATCACCCATAAAATGCTGACCCACACGCAGTCCACAAGTTTTCCCAGCATCTGAAATACAATATTATCCCAATTAAATTTCACGCTTATTCCTCCAGTCGCCCAATAATTTCTTCTGCGATTTCTTCTTTTGTTTTTCCATCCGTAGCTACGAGAATGTCTGCAGCCGCCTCATACTTTGGCCGGCGTACTTCCATCAGTTCAGAAATGTATGCAACATTCATATGACCGTTTAAAAGTGGACGGTCCGTACTGTTTTTTACACGTTCGTATATGGTCTGCGGTGTTGCCGTAAGAAATACAACGCTTCCCCCATCCCGCATGCAGTCTACATTTTCCTGTCGCATTGCCACACCGCCTCCACAGGATACGATTGTCGGCTCCTGCTGATTTAGTGACTGGATCAGTTTTGTCTCAAGCTCCCGGAAATAAAGTTCTCCGTATGTTTCAAAAATTTTGCTGATCGGCATTCCCTGTTCTTTTACGATACGCTCGTCCATCTCCACAACCGGATAACCCAGCTTTTGCTTTATCGCACGTGCAATCGTGCTTTTACCGGCTCCCATAAAACCGATCAGGAAAATATTTTTCTTTCCTTTATTCATGAAAAAATTTCTCCTTTACTTCTTCTACCGGCATATCCATACCTGTATATAACCGGAATGCGGCCACTCCCTGCCACAGAAGCATTCCCTTGCCTCCAATGCAGGTACATCCTGCTTCTTTTGCTTCCCGCAACAGTTTTGTCTCTGCCGGATTATAAACCGCATCACATACAACCAATCCCGGGCGAAATGCAGATAAATCTTTTACCACACTCTGGTCATCCATCGGTTTCATACCAACGATCGTCGCATTTGCAAAAATGTCACTGGATGTGATCTCCTCTGTCATCTTTGCCGTATCTGCAATGTCATATACATTGACAACAATTCCCGGCACTGCTTTTCGGATCTTTTCTGCGGTCTGAAGAGTACGCTCAAAAAATGCATCCTTAATATTGAAAATCGTGATCTCTCTGGCTCCATCTAATGCACATTGTACCTGAATGGCTGTCGCAGCTCCGCCACCGCCTGCGACCGTGATCTTTTTTCCTTTAATATCTACGCCATGGTCCTTGAGGTTGTGTACAAAGCCTTCTCCGTCCGTGATATATCCGGTCAATCTTCCGTCATCGTTGACAATTGTGTTTACAGCTCCGATAATCTGTGCTGCCGGAGACAGCTCATCCACATACTTTGCCGCCTCGGTCTTATCCGGCATCGTCACATTGATTCCACGCATATGAAACAGTTTCACCGCGTCAAGTGCTTCTTTTACCTGATCTTCTTTTACATCAAATGCAACATATGCATAATCCAGCCCCAGCTTTGCAAAGCTGTAATTGTACATTGCCGGGGAACCGGAATGTCCTACCGGCGAACCGATCAGTGCAAGTAACCCTGTATGTCCTGAAATTCTTTCTTCCATCTTTTTTCTCCTGTCCTTGTATGTTGGTTATATGATACCATAACTTTTAAATTAAGTACAACAATTCCAGTGGTCTTTGAATAAGTACCTGTGCTCTGTTTTTACGAAGGAACTCCGCATCGCGGAATCCCCACATGACCGAAACACATGGAAGTCCCGTGTTTTCCGCGGTCTGAATATCCACCTCGGAATCTCCTACATAAATGGCCTTCTTCGTGTCCGTTTTTAAAATTTTCATGGCTTTTTGTACCATATCGGGTGCCGGTTTTTTTGCCACACCTTCCATCTCACCGATTGCCGTAGTCATATAACCCCGGAAAAAACGTTCATCCAATTCTTTTACTGCCGAGTCCAGCTTATTGGATACAATTGCTGTCTTCACTCCGCGCGCCTTTAATTCAGTCAAAAGATGCATGATATCCGGATATGGCTTTGTATGATCCAGACAATGCTCCCCGTAATATTTTTTAAATTCCGCAAATGTCTCTTCAAACTTCGGGTTTTTCTCCCCATCCGGCACGGCACGCACCATCAGCATGCGCACCCCGTTTCCTACATATCTGCGCACCTGATCCAGCGTACAAGTCGGCATATTCTGTGACTCCAATGCCGCGTTGGTAGCGTTTTTTAAATCTTCCAACGAATATAACAAGGTTCCGTCCAGATCAAAGATCACACTTTTTTGCTCTTCCTGCTCACCGGAATCCCGATAGATTTCTTCAAACAGATCTTTACGCATAATCCGGATATTGTTGATCGTATCACTGCTGTCAACCATGTAATCTCCAACCCGGCCAAGTGTATACTGTTCGTTTTCATCTTTATCCCGGAACAGTTTTACCTTGCGCGCCAGCCTGCGTGCACGAACAATTGTAGTTCCCTTTGGCACGCAGACCTTTGCACATTTCATCGGTTCTACGATGATTCCTTTCTCTACATCTTTGATGGTAGGTTCATACTCTGCATTTCTCAGATCAAACTTCCAATCCGTGTAAATCCGGAATTCTTCCATAAAAGCCTCTTCATTACGAAAGAAACATTCCCCTTTCGGTCCAATGATAAAAACAATTCCTGCTTCCACTGTAGCTTTCATATCTCCCTGCAGAGTCCGCACAGTCACCTGCGTTCCCTCCGCAAAGAGATCCGTTGCCCGGACATATCCCCACGGAACGGAGCGTCTGCAGTACGTCTTTACATCCTCTGCCTCTATTCTGCAATCCTGTGCATACACAATATCGGTATTTCCCATATAGTCCCGCATACGCTGCTCGATAACAGATTTAATACCCGAAGCTGCCGGCTGTTCATGTCTTCCCTGTGCATCATACTCCATGCGCGGTGCAAAATGATGTTCTTTGCAAAACTTTAAATATTCCTGTGTCATCAATTCCATCGGAATCAGGCCACCCGCTTTTTCCAGATGTCCTCCGCCGGAACCAATTCCTTTGCACAACTCTGCCGCAAGTTCACTCGCCTTGACTTCTTTCACACAGCTTCTCACTGAAAACTTCACACCTTCTGGTTGCAGATTAAATGCCACACAGATATCAATCGCATCCACTTCCAGTACCAGATCGGAAATCAGTCCGAGAATATTCGGATCACACTGCCCCACTTTTACAATCGCGGCACGAAATTCTTCTACATAATCCGTATGAAGAAGTGCTGCTCCAGCAACTTCCAGTTCTTCCAGCGAAAGATTGGCATTGCGGAGTTTCCTCATGATTGCCGGGTCAAAGTTTGCCTCGTCACGCAGATCCCGGTCTAGCGGATGTACAATTTCCGTCAAACTTCCAGTATCCGTATATAATCCATAATACAGTGCTGTTGACAACTCACGATTACCCCGTACATCAAATCCTTCTGTTTTGAGCATATTCCAGACCAGTGTCGAGCACGCGCCCAGATTAGAACGCACCTCGGAAAGCTCTGGTAATTCCGTGCAGATCCGGTGATGGTCAATTACAGCAATATGTTCTGCTTCAAACACTGCAGAATTTCCGGAATGGTACTGGCAGTCCACCATCACCAATAACTCTGGTTTGTGCAGATAATCCACATGCTCGATTGGTATTTTCAGATCCCGGATCAGCATCACCAGATTCGTTTTCCGGATCACATTCTGCCCTCCGTAAATCAGACGTGGTTCTTTTCCTTTGGATTTCAAATACAGATAGACCCCAAATCCACATGCAATGGTATCTGCATCCGGATTGTTATGGCACTGTATTACAATATTATCATACGCTAATAACTCACTCAGTTTCATCTTAATTCCCCTTGCCTGATTGTTCTACTTGCTTTTTAGATTATATGGGAAGAAAAAGCTGCTGCGGTTCTTTTTGTCAAACATCGAATTATATTGCAGCATATGATACTTTTCAATCCATTCTTTTTCTTCTCCCTCGGCCTCATCGATATGCAAATAGCAACCTTTACTTTTGGAATAATAGCCTCTGGAATTGATGGCTGGAACAACCTCCTGCATATCTGCCAGAAACTTATTGTATGCCGGAAGCTCAATTCCAGCCCGTTCCAGTGCCATGGTAGACAGATAATCAAGACTGGTAATGTCTACCGTTTCTTCCGGTGTATCATAATTGGTCCAGATAAAAAACGGAACTGTGTACAGTTTTTCCAGCTCATCTTCCGTCAGCCCTGTGAGTCCTTTTCCATTCAGAATCGGATAAAAATTACTGTTTAAGCTTGGCTGATGATCTCCAAAGAAAATGATTTCTACCGGATCATCTACCTTTGAAAAATAACTGATCAGGTTTTTTACTGCCTCATCACTCTCGTGTACCAGGGACAGATACTGGTTGGCATCCGTATAAGAACGTCCAACTTTATAATAATTCTCCGGAAAATTGTCATAGGTTTCCGTATAACCACCGTGGTTCTGCATGGTAATTCCCATAAAGAACAGTTTTTCATTATTTTTACGGTTTTCATAACGCTTGATAATCTTATCATACAGTTCCTGGTCGGTAATATATTCCCGCAGGATCTTTGTCTGGTCAAAATAATCAATAAAGTGCATTTCGTCAAACCCGATATGCGGATACACCAGATTCCGGCTCCATCCGGTTTCATAATATGGATGCATGGCAATGCACGTATACCCGTCATCTTTCAGATTTGACACAATCGTTGTCGGAGTATCACTGATATACTGCTGATAAACAACGGATCCCATCGGAAGAAATGCCATGGAATTTCCGGACATAAATTCCCACTCCGAATTAGGAGTCTTCGCGCCAAATACCGACGAAAGTGCATATCCCTTCGTTGTATTCTCTTTCAAAGAATCGATAAACGGTGTGAGCGGCATGTTGGTCTGCAGATCCCCCAACACACTCAGATCGGAAAACGATTCATTCATAATGGCAATGATCGTCGGATTTTTTGCTTTTTCATTTGTTGTGCTGTAATCCTTTTTATCGGATTGATAGGTTTTCTCCAGTTCTTTGATCTTATCTTTGGAATATCCTTCCGGAGCAGAAATAAAACTGTCACGAATCCCCAGTACGTAATTCAACAGATATCCATTGCGATAAGTTCCCTTCTGTTCCCACGTCTCTGTGTTTACATCATAAGCATTTGCTGCAATGATCACACAACTTAAGGCAATCGCCATCACAGAAATTACCCGCATCTGAATTTTTCCGGTAAACCGGACATGCCATTTGCGGACAAAAGCAATAAACAATGCTGCCAGAAAGATCACATATACTCCACGATCGTTCAATTGCAATTTATAATTTCCTGCCACACTCAGACCGGTTCCAATGGATCTGATATCGGAAAACGTAAATTCATTTCCGCGGAACAGATATACAAAATAGTCTACAAATCCAAACGAAAGCAGCGACACATGGGCAATGATGCAGGTCAGCCCACTGTTGTTCGTAAAAATCTGCACAACAAAATAGACAATCAGACAGCAAAGCACATTTAAAAAGAGCTTCTCGTACGTTGTCCTCGTAAAGTTTTCAGGATCAAGCAGCATATACTGTATCGAAAAAGTGGTGAGACAGGAACCTCCGATAAACAGAATCAGTGTCCAGAGCCACGGACACCGGTCATCCAGTTCCAGATGCAGACTTTTTACCAGATAGTACAAAAATCCATATGCGATCAATGCAACGATGGAAAAATCAATGGTCACATACATTACGACTGCCAATATAATTGCAATCGCCGCCCATATGTTATTTTTTTTATCGTATTGAAGTTTGATTTTAAATTTTGGTTTCATGCCATTACAATACAACAAAATTCCCGGCATGTAAACCGGGAATCCTGTCTGAAATCTTAATTTTGTGTGAATTATTTCTTTTTGAAGTTTGTGTATCCCTTCTGCTTATATGGATGTGCAGCCCAGAGTTTATCTGCTGTTTCTTTCCAATCCTTTGCGTAATCTACGCACTTTCCACACAGATGCTCAACCGGCTCCTCCTGTTCTACATCTGTAGAATGAGCTCCGGTCTCATGAACCATCTTCTGTAAAATCTCCGGATTCTCAAGCATCGGACATGGACGAAGCATGTTTTCGTTGAATGGCTGGTTATCACGGTAAGCCATAAACAACGGCTGCTTCAGACACTCAAGCAGGGATTTCTCGCGGATGTTTGCTCCAGAGTAGTGAATAAATACACATGGCTCTACATCACCCTTCGGGTTAATATGACAGTAGTTACGTCCTCCGGCGATACATCCTCCAACGTATTCACCGTCGTTCTGGAAATCCATAACGAAGATTTCTTTTCCACCTTCAAATCCACGAACTTCACGCAGTCTGTGGTAAATATATTCTCTCTGCTCCTTGGTCGGCATCAGTTCCGGTGAAGCCTTCATTCCTACCGGCATCAGATGAAAATACCATGCGAAACGGCTTCCATGCTCGATCAGAAGATCAAAGAACTCATCACTGGTAACCGCATCCATATTCTTGCTTGTATAACATACACTGTTTCCAAAGATCAGTCCGTTCTCATGTAACAGATCCATTGCGTGAAGGACTTTATTGTATACACCTTCTCCACGTCGGAAATCGTTGGCATCTTCAAATCCCTCAAGGGAAATGGAAAGGGAAAGATTTCCTACACGCTTCATATCCTCGCAAAGCTTCTCATCTACAAGTGTTCCGTTTGTGTAGCAATGGAATGCGCAGTCATTGTGTTTCTCACACAGACGGATGATATCAGCCTTACGTACCAGTGGTTCTCCACCGGTCATCATATAAAAATATACGCCCAGTTCCTTACCCTGTGTAACAATGTTGTCTAACTCATCAAATGTCAGATTTAATTTATGACCATACTCTGCTGCCCAGCATCCTGTACAATGGAGGTTGCATGCACTGGTCGGGTCCATAAGAATGAGCCACGGAATATTGCAGTTCTCAATTTCTCTCATTTTACGAATCTTCTTGGTTCCTGCAAACGCTGCCTGATATCCAAGATTCAGTGCTGTCATCTTGGCAACATGCGGATCTGTCTCATCCAGAAGACGATTTACATAACGCATCCACTTGCTGTCCGGATTCTGAATCATTTTCTTTGCGCCTTCGTATGCCTCAGAACGGAAATTGCTTCCCATAAACTTCTGTGCGAGGTTTACAATATTGAGCAAACCTTTCTCTCTGTCCTTATTCAGACTCTTTAACGTAGCATCGATAGCGAGCGAAAACGCCTGTCTTTCTGCCGCATCTTTTAAACTTGCCATTTTCTTACTCCTCCGTTTTCTTTCTTGTGTAAATAAATCATAAGATATTTCATCCATTGGAAGTATAGTTGTTTTTCCACCGAATGAACATATTCAATCACAAAACCATGTATGTTTGCAATATACAATCTTCTGAAAATGTCTAAAAAAACATGATTTGTGGATTTTTCCAACGATTTTTGGATATAATTTTTGTTGCAGACTCAAAACGTAGTTTTGAATACTACGTGACATTATACCACTATCTTATGTAAAGTCAACCTAAAATATTTACATCTGCTGAAAATTGACCGAAGCAATAAAATATACTATAATGCTGTTGTTTCTTTAAAAAATTGATTATTTACTGAAGATTGGAGTGATTGTATGCCGGGTTTTACCACCCACTATCTGTTTGGCATAGACGCATGCAGACGTCTGACCTCCACATCCATGCACAATATGATCCGACGCGATCACAGCGCATATGCACTTGGTCTGCAGGGACCTGATCTGTTTTTTTACTATCTTCCCTCTTACCTGATGCATCGAAAAAATATTGGAGATCTGGCACATCGCAAGGATACTGTCCAGTTCTTTGCCAATCTGCTGCAAAGCCGCAAACTTTTTGCAGGGAAAAAACATTCCCTCTCTATTGCAGACGCTTACATCTGTGGATTTATGGGTCATTACACACTGGATTGTACGATTCATCCCTATGTATATGCATTTACAGGCTATAATGCCCAGACCCCACCTTCCAATACGGAATATTTTGGTCAGCATGCTTATTTCGAAACGGAACTCGATTCCGAACTTTTATATGAGAAAAAGCATCTGTATCCTTCCCAGTTTCATCAGAACGCAACGATTCGTCTGACGACGCTCCAGCGGAAAGTCATTGTGCGAATGCTGTGTTACGCATACCGGAACACCTATCCGGATATTTCCGTGAGTGAACTTTTCCTGAGCGGTGCACCATTCTGGATGAAACTTGGAACCCATTTACTGAATGATCCAAGCGGACAAAAGAAAGTCTTATCCCGTCTCATCGAGAAAATTTTCCTTGGACGTGCTTTTTTATCACCGATGGTTGCCAGCGATTATTATCGTTTTATACAGGACCCGATGAACCTCAAACATCACACCTGGATTCATCCATGGACAAAGGAGTCTTCCAATGCCTCTTTTCCGGAGCTCTATGAACAGGCTGAGAAAATTTATCATAAACGTCTGATTGATTACGCACATTTGCAGCACTCTGGTTTTCCGCAAAAAGAAACCGCACGCTTTCTGTCCGCGTACGGTAATCTTTCGTTTCTGAGTGGTCTGCCTTGTGATGAATAAAAGAGTTTCTTCCTATTATATAAGAGACATATGATTATAATATAATCTGATTTTGGAAATCCGCAATCTGCTGACAGATAATTTCCATCAAACGCGTGCGTGCTTCCACGCTTGCCCAGCCAATATGAGGAGTGATAATTAGCTTTTCGCTGTCTTTGATTTTGCGAAGCGGATTATCCTTCCGCATTGGTTCTGCGGAAAGGACATCCAGCCCCGCACCCGCGATTTCTCCGGCCTCAAGCGCATCCGCCAGATCCTGTTCCACAACAATCGGTCCTCGTCCAAGATTCAAAAAAACTGCAGACGATTTCATTTCCCGAAATGCTTCCCGGTTCATGAGTCCCCGCGTATTTTTATCAAGAGGTGCATGAACAGAAACAATATCTGATTGTTCCAACAACGCATCAAATTCCACACGTTCATATCCCTGCTGAGAATTCTTACCGGAAGTGGAATAATAGATCACCCGGCATCCGAATGCCTTTGCAATATCCGCCACACGTCTCCCGATATTTCCCAGACCAATGATTCCCCAGGTTTTTCCGCTCAGCTCATGAAACCTTTTCTCAAAATGGGTAAACGTAACATCTCCCACATATTTCTCCGATTTGACATACTGATCATAATACGCAAGCTTTTCCCAAAGATAAAACAGCATGGCAAACGTATGCTGGGCTACGCTTTCCGTGGAGTATCCTGCGACATTACGCCATTCTATGCCACGGCTTTTTAAATATTCCTTATCCAGATTGTTTGTTCCCGTTGCCGTCACACAGACAAGTTTCAGTTTTTTTGCTTTTCCAATCGAATGCTCATTAATCTCCACTTTGTTTAACACGATCACGTCTGCATCCACGGTCCGTTCCAAAGCTTCTTCTGTAGTGGAAAAATTATATGTTACCACCTCTCCCAGTTTTTCAAATGCAGACAGATCAATATCATCTCCAATTGTTTTTGCATCCAAAAATACGATTTTCATTTTATCCTCCTACCCTATTCTGATTCCAAAAGAAAAAGAGGCTGCCTTTTCTAACATCCTCTTCCCCTTTACATCCTGTATTTATATCTATGCAATCGAAAATGCATAGACCGTTTTTGTATCATATGATTTTCCGGCTTCTGTCAATGGTGTTGTAAAATTTGGCTCATTGATGGAATTTGGAAAATACTGTGTTTCCAGACAAAAAGCATCCCGCTCTTTGCATACTGCTCCGCCCTGCACTTTCTGTCCCTGAATGAAATTCGCCGTGTAAAGCTGCATCCCGATACAATCTGTGATCACATCCATTTTTATGCCACTCTTTGTACTGTATGCGGTGGCAATCTTTTCAAGCCCTGCCCGCTCCTTATCCAGAACAAAATTATGATCGTATCCATGGCCGTAAGAAAGCTGATCATTTGCCTGCTCAATATCTCTGCCCATCGGCTTTGCTTCCCGGAAATCAAACGGTGTTCCATCCACCGAAGCAATCTCACCGGTCGGAATGGATTTTGCATCAATTACCGGTGTGTAATGAGACGCGCGGATCTGCAGAATCTGTTCCATGGCACTGCCGCTTCCGGCACCATTCAGATTGAAATATGCATGATTTGTCATGTTAAAAATCGTTGTCTTATCCGCTGTTGCATGATATGTAATGGAAAGTTCGTTCGCTTCAGTTACTTCATACGTTACTTTCATAACTGCATTTCCCGGATATCCCTGCTGACCTTCTGCATCCTTAATTACAAATGTAATTTTGTCTGCCGTCTGTTCCTCAGCATCCCACAGACGTCTTGAAGTCGCCTGTGAACCACTGTGCAGATTATTTTCATTATCGTTTTTCTCAAGCTGATAGGTAACTCCATCGATCACAATTTCCGCATTTGCAATACGATTGCAGTTTCTTCCAACAACTGCTCCAAAACTGGCCATCTGCTGCTGATAAGTCTCTGCATTTTCATAACCAAGGACCACATCTGTATTTTTTCCGTCCTTATCTTTTACCACAAGTGATACAATGGATGCTCCAAAATCTGTAATCTGTGCATACATCCCCTTCGTATTGGAAATAGTATAAAGTGTTGCCTCTTCTCCATCTGCAAGCTTTCCAAATGCTTTTCGTTCCATAACTGTAATTGCCTCCTGAATTCATCTACTCTGTTCCTGTCTATATAAAATATTTTACCTTGTTTGGGTTAAGAAGTAAAGAACAAGTGCCGATGTAAATAGTAAAAATATAGAAATTATAACCTTTTTAAGAAAGGATGTTTATTATGTCCACAAAAGTTTCCTCTGGGGTATCATTATCCACGAATTATTTTTTAAGAAACTTCTATACAAATAATCAGAAAGCAGCCAAAACCTCCGGTCGGTCCGGTTACAGTAATGTGGAGCTTTCCTACGAAGACAGCCGTGCTTTAAACAGGGCTGCCAAGCGGCTTTCCAAAAGTGATTTTGGTTCCGACACGGATGAGAAAGACGATGATCTCAATGATACATCGAAGGCTGCCATTGAAGCCTTTGTGGATACTTACAATTATACGGTCACTTCCGGGAAATCCAGTTCCGACTACGAAACCAAACGTTATGTCAAGCAGCTTAACACGCTGAGTAAAAAACACGCAGACGAACTGGAAGATTTAGGTATCACGATAAACAGTGATGGCACTTTGGATCTCAACAAAGACCTTCTGAAAACCGCCAATAATTCCAAGGCACGAAAGTTGCTCTCTCCGGATCAGGAATATCCGCAGAAGCTCGTCAAGCTTTCCCGTAAGATGAATTCCGCTGTACAGGAGAACATTATGTCCTTGATCAGCACGCAGAATATGCATATTGACATCTCCTTATAAAACGCAAAAAAAGCAGGTGATACGGTTCGTATCACCTGCTTTTTTTATTTCACTGTTCTTATAGGAACTCATCTTCTTTTGGCCAGAGATCTCCCTCATTTAATCCGTGCTCAGTCAGCCAGCCGTCCTCCACAGAAAAACAGGTTTCTTCTTCTTTTTCATTAATCAGAGTCACTGACACCTTCGGCCGCTGCCCTTCTGCCAGTTCCTCACACCCATACTCTCCGTCAAAAATGTGCTTGATCTTCCACATATGACACTCCTTTTTTCCAGACATTAAAAGATTTTTCTAAAATCAAACGTTTTCTATTGTACCACATGTTCCTTCACAATCACAGTTGTCAGATATCCTTTTGCCTGTTCCAGTTCATCCAGGCCACAATACACCTGTTCATTCTCCATGCCGCAATTGGATATTCCACAAATGTCCTGGTGCACTCTGCTCTCTTTATCCTGCATCGATTCCCGGAGCACCCATAATAACTCTTCGAGTTTTTTCCCGGATTTCATATAAATGCGTGTACCATGAAAACCGAGTGACTCACGCACGTCATACGCCGCCGGAATAATATGGATTTCCTCATCTTTTTCTCCCAGAGAAATCCCCAGTCTTGCCGCTACTGCACAAAACGACGGCACACCACTTACGATCCGCGCCTCCCAGCCGGCATCTGCTGCACATCTGTGCATATACATATAGGTAGAATATATCCCCGGATCTCCAATTGTGAGCATTCCTACCCGCAGTCCCTGCCGGAGATAATCTTCCACAGCATCATAAATCCGTTTGTGTGCCAGTTCCAGTTTCTGTGCATCTTTGATCATCGGAAATGGCATGCAAAGAAGTGGCATATCTGCAATTTCCGGACAAACCTGCTCCACGATCCGATACGCATAACATTCCTCTTTTGACACTGCCGGAAGCACAATGAGATCACAGCTGCGAATCGTTTCCAATGCCTGTATGGTCATAAGTTTCGGATCTCCCGGTCCCACACCGATTCCATAAAGGATACCCGGACGATTTTCTGTTGTTAAATCACAAAATAATTTTTTCGTTACCTGTCGCAAATGAGTCAGATACACCTCCCGGACAGCCGGATACTCCCCAATTCCCCGAATCACACATTCCGGCTGGTATCCGGCCGCCTGCAATTTTCCGGCAAAGGAATCCGCATCCGGCTGCTCCCCGTCCTGCATGCCGCCTGCCATATCATTATTTGCATGGTCTCCCGCCACCAGCATAAACGGTGTAAGAAGCACTTTCCCGTTCTGTCTGCTCTGCAGCCCGGACTTCATCCGTGCAATCACGTCTTCAATGGTAATACTTCCCTCCACTGTTGCGATATAGATTTCATGCTTTGCATAAGCACGCAGCGACTGTTCCATCATCGCATAACTGGCATCTGCCGCATGTTCGGTTCCATGCCCCATCAAAATCAATGGGAAATCTCCCACCTCTTCCTTCAGCGACTCCCACAGTGCTTTTGCCACATCCTCATAATCCTGCGGTTTTGCCAAAAGCGCATCGGCAACTGCAATCTGCTCGAAAGCACCGGCATATTTTTTCGCCGCTTCCTTGAGTCTGTGATTTTCAATTCCGTCAATCACATGGGTAGGAAATACAGCTACATGCGTCACTCCCTGTTTTTTCATGCTTTCGAGAGCTTCCGTCGGACTCTTTGCTTCTATATGCTCGCGCTTTTTCATTGCGTTACGCACAATCGTACTCGAGACAGCTTCCTCTACCACGGCATCCGGATACAATGCCCGGACCTGCCGCGTGATGGCTGCAATATTTTTCTGCCGGGTATCCGGATAGGTTGTTCCAAAACTCACAATTAAAATTGCTTTTTTCATGTTATTTTGCATTCCTCTCTCTGTGATATAAGCGTGCTGCCTGTACAAAGTGTTCCACAAATGCCGGATTGGACGGATAATACAAATGTGGATAACCCCACCAGTTTCTGTCGTCCTCGTGGATACATGTCCATGATGTTCCGCTTACCGGTTTGACCGCCACGCAGCTTTCTCCGTTGTTATCACTGTCATAGTAATGAAATTCATGTGCACGGACAGGTTTTCCCGCCAGGAAATGGGACGTCTGTTCCATCACATTTACATAGCCAAAACGTACAAGTTTTCCCCGGTTATGACAGCTGCCCGTTATGATACCTGCCATCGGCCAGTTTTCTCCTTCTTCATCTGTCATGGATTCATGCAAATACATAAACCCGCCGCACTCTGCCACGGACGGCATACCATTTTCAATTGCCTCCCGGATGGAATTGCGCATGGAGACATTTTCTGAAAGCTGCCGGGCACACAGCTCCGGATAGCCTCCTCCCAGAAGAAGCGCATCCGCTTCCTCTGGAATTTTTTCCTGTCCAAGCGGCGAAAACCAGACGAGTTTTCCCCCATACGCTTCCAGAAGCCGCAGGTTATCCTCATAATAAAAACAAAATGCCTCATCTTTTGCAACTGCAATAACCGGACATTCCTCCTGCTGTTTTTCCTTTTTCTGTAAAACCCCTTTGTCTTTTCCCGGTTCCTGTAATTTAGGCAGTTTCGTTTTTCCGTCCCGAAACGCATGTAAAAGTGCCCAGCTTTGCAACAGCTGCAGCATCCGATCCAGATCTGCGGTCTCTTCCAGTTTTTCCGCAGCCTGATTGACCTGCTTGCGCAGACCTTCCATTTCCTGTGGCATTTTCAAACCCAGATGCCGGCTCTCCAGATGCAGATTTTTCTGTACCGGAAAACATCCCAGCACCGGAAGGCCCAGTTCTTTCTCAATCACCGGCGTCATTGTCCGGCAGAACCCTTCCGATGTGCGGTTTAATATCACACCAATGATCCGGTGATCCCTGTCATACTGTAATATCCCTGCCAGAAGTGCCACCATCGTGCGCCCCATCCCACGGGCATCCAGCACAAGCACAACCGGCAGATCCAGAGTCTGCGCCAGGTGATAGGCAGAGCCCTCTTTTTGTGTGCCCCCAAGACCATCGTATAATCCCATCGCTCCCTCGATCACCGAATAGGTGAAGTTCTCCCGGTCATATCCATACAGTTCCCAGATCTGATCTGCCCCTGAAAAAAACGTATCCAGATTGCGCGACGGTACACCAATCACCTGACGGTGAAACATGGGATCAATATAGTCTGGTCCGCTTTTGAACGCACGAACTGCAAATTTTCTGTTTTTCATTGCTGCCAGCAACGCACAGGTGATTGTCGTTTTTCCACTGCCACTTTGCGGCGCTGCCAGTACCATTCCACTGTGTAACATAGTTCTCTCCTCATTATGCCATCGTCAGCACACAGATATATACGGGGTTCTCAGCCTGCATCAGATGATAGGTTCCCACGGTTTTTGCTCTGCTGACCTGCACCTGTATGATTTCTGTCTGCATTTTCCCTGCAGCAAGTTCTGTAATCTGAGCCACGGTTTCAAGACTTATGGCATTGACAACCACACGTGTCCGTGGATTCTTCTCCCAGATGACATGCAGAATATCCGCAAGGCGTCCACTGCTTCCCCCAATAAATACATGTGTCGGAGGTTCCAGGGATTCCAATATTTCCGGTGCTTTCCCATCCACCGGAATCACATTTGCCAGATGAAATTTTTCCAGATTCCGGCGCAGAAGCTGCTGTGCTGTGGCTTTTTGCTCAATGGCGTACACACGAATCCCCGGACTGCATTTTGCGCACTCCACTGCAATTGATCCGGTACCGCTCCCCACATCATATACCACAGCATCTTCCGTCAGGCCAAGTTTACATAAGGAAAGCGCGCGCACTTCTTCCTTGGTCATCGGAACTGTTTTTTCCCCTTCCACGACACGCAAAAATGATTCATCGGACATTCCCGGAACAAGACGTCTTTTTTGCACATTTTCATTGCATAACAACAGGGTATACAGGCCCTCTTCTTTTGTATTTTTTGCCTCTTCATACGATAGCTCGCGGATTTTTTCTCTGTCATAAGAGAGCTGAAATCCAGCAATCATGCGGGTTTGCGTCAATTTTTCTTCTTCTATCCAGCATCCGATCCGTCGGACATCCTCCACCCCGGAAACCAGCAGAAACGTCTTGGGAAAATGCCGGATTGCATCGAGAACGAGCGCTCTGGTCTCCGCGGTATCCTTTTTCCCATGAATACTTAAAATTTTTGCATCCTGCCAGGCAATTCCTGTTGCCGCAGAGAGGTAGGAAACGGATGAAATTCCTGGAAAAATACGAATTTTTTTGTAATTATTTTTATTTAATTCTGTTTTTATTTTTTCTGTTCCACTGTAAAATCCAGTATCTCCGGAAAATAATATGGAGACTTTCAGTTTCTGGCCATCCATTTGGGATTCCTTTTGTCTTAAAACCGGTAAAATATCTTTTGCGAGATAAAAAGGATAGGTTTCCTTACTGTTTTCCACCACTTCGAGCATCCGTTCTGCCCCAAAAACCACATCAGACTCTTCCAGCGCTCTTTTTGCTTCCTGTGTCAGTGTCGCTGCACTCATACCGATGCCAATCAGGGAAATTTCCACCTCCGGACAACCGGAAATCGTATGTCCAAGCAGACGGGAAAGTGTTTCGGTTACCTGTGCATAAGACATTCCCTGTTCCTGTTCCTGTTTCCCGATCACGCATGCCGTAATACCTGCTTTCTGCGCTGCCGCAAGTTTTTCCTGAAATCCGCTGTGCGCACCGCTGGCTTTTGTAACCAGATAGCGGATCGAAAACTGATGGATCATTGCCAGATTCATTTCCTCCGAAAACGGACCCTGCATCGCAAGAATCTGCTTTCCGCGGATACCCGCCTTTTCACAGAGACCGATACTCTCCAATCCGGGAAGCACACGCACAAACAAACGCTCCTTCAGGGGTGCAAATACCGCCAGCTCTTTGCTTCCGGTTGTCAGAAGAATGTTTCCGGATGTGTCCGTAAGTGCCTGGACACAGCTTTCATAATCGGCAAACACATGCACGGTTCCAGCGCGCTCTTTCATGCCTTCGTTTTCCGGTATGCTACAGATTCCATCGTCCATTCGCCGCTGGAGCCGCAGATATGGAATTCCACTTCCTTTTGTACTCTCCCGGATGTTGGCAGACACTTCTGTGGCAAACGGATGCGTAGCATCCACGACTGCCGCATAGTTGTTCTGTCCGTTTTTTTTCAGCAGGGCGCGCATTTCCTCTACGTCCAGTCTTCCTACACAGACCTTCACCCCGGCAAGTTCCGGCATGACCATCTGACCGTATTCGGTTGCTACATGCACATCACAGGCAATATGTGCCCGTGAAAGTTCCTGTGCGAGAAGACGACCTTCCGTTGTTCCCGCATAAATTAACACTTTCTCTGCCATCTTATTCCTCTTCCCCGTTTTCTGCTGCTATATATGGTATCCTCTCGGTGTCACAAGCTTTCCATCAATAATTTTTGTCTGGGAATTCCCGATAAATACCGTGGTAAACATGTTCACCGGTGTATGCACCAGTTCCTCCATGGGAAGTGTTACGGCTTTCGTATCATCGCGTCCGATATTTTCCACATACCCACAGGCACGCTCCGGTTCCACCCCGTGTTCCATCAGAATTCTGCAGGCACGCTCCAGATAGTCTGCCCGTTTATGGCTCGACGGATTATAAATTGCCATTGCAAAATCTCCCTCTGCCGCTGCAATCAGCCGCTTTTTAATCCTCTCCCACGGGGTGAGAAGATCACTCAGGCTGATCACGCAAAAATCATGGTTGAGAGGAGCCCCAAGCACTGCCGCACCGCTGCTTGCTGCTGTTATTCCGGGAATTACTTCAATGATACAATCATCATATAATTTTCCGATTTCCAGCATCAGGGATGCCATCCCGTAAATTCCGGCATCTCCGCTGCAGATCAATGCCACTTTTTTGCCTTCTCTTGCCTTCTCGAAACACATCTGGCAGCGTTCCCGCTCCTGCCGCATCGGTGTAGACAATAATTCTTTGCACCCGAACCGTTCCCCAAGCAATTTCAGATATACGGTATAACCGATGATCACATCACTGGCTTCCAGCACCTGCATGGCTTCCTGCGTCATCATATTTTCCTGTCCCGGTCCCATACCGACCACATAAATCCGGTGTTTCATTTCTTTCTCCTTCCTTTCATTTCACGCAAACGCCTGTTTCACACAAACTGCAATACGATTTTCTCCCGTTTTGCCACGGCAATTGTCACGCCATCCATAGCCTGCTTATGTATCAGCAAACTACCTCCGTCTGCTGCAGCGACCGCAGCACGCTCACATACGTTATCCACTCCCACGGTTCGGGATACAAACGCAGATGCGGTGAAATCACCTGACACTTTTTTCAGTTCTCCGGCAGAAAAAACGACAAACGGTACCCGCAAATGCTGTGCCAGCTCCCACAGACCGGGTTCTTTTTCCTTCACATCAACCGATGCCAGGGCATAGATATCATCCAGGTCTATTTTTCTGCTATCCACCAATGTTTTTATCATTTGTTTTATCTCGTTATAACTTTTACTTTTTCTACATCCCATGCCAAGCACCGTTGTTTTCGGAGCTAAAATAAGCGTTTTACTGTATTCCCGTGGCTCTTTTTTTGTAATCCACACATCCACAGCATGTTCCGCCTGTGCTTCGTTCCACGAAATCAGCTTTACTTCCTTTGGCGGCTGTAATTCTGCCATCTCCTCTGGGGACATGCATGCCGGATCTACCGCCATCACAATGATTTCGCCCTGTAACAGTTTTCCAGACACATGCCGGATCGCTTCAGGGTTACACACCCGCAGGCCATTTTTTCTTGCAAACACATCAACGGCAAAAAGCCCATTCACGTCCGTTGCAGTCGTCACAACCGCTGTGGAATGTAATGCTTCTGCAATCTGCTGCGCCAGTTCATTGGCACCGCCCAGATGTCCGGACAGCACCGGAATCACAAACTGTCCGGCCTCATCCAGCACCAGTACCGGACTGTCCACGGTTTTGTGGCGGATCAAAGGTGCCACGGTTCGGACGGCAATCCCGAGCGCTCCAATGAAAATCACGGGAAACTGCTGTGCAAAAGCCTCTTCCAGAAAATCCGGAAGTGACCGATTTCCTCTTTCTCTTATCTGTATCTTTGAAACTGCAGGGTGACCACCGTAACGGCTCTGCCAAAATCCATACGAAACAGAAAGTGAAAGTTCCGCGATTCGTGCCGCAAGCTCTCTTCCACGTTCCGAAAACCAGGTCATATACAGGATCATTCCGGTAACTCCTTCCCCACACCCGTGTCACGCATTGATCTATCGTCTTCTGCGTTTTTTGGTGTTTTTGCCTTGCGGAATTCAGTTGTAAAATCCGGCGCGTAGAGTCTGGAGCGCGTATAATGCTGATTTGATATTACATCTCCGACCAGCACCAGAGCGGTTTTTGTAATATTATGTTTCTTTGCCACCACCGCCAGCTCCTGCACAGTACAGATATATGCTTCCTCGTCCGGCCAAGTTGCCTTGTACACCAGTGCCGCAGGTGTATCCGGCTCATATCCACCATTTACAAGGCGCCGTGATAATTCCTCCAGCATTCCGGTACTCAGATAAATTGCCATGGAAGCATGGTGTGCGGCAAAACTCTCAATACTCTCCTTTTCCGGTACCGCCGTCCTTCCGGCCATCCGGGTGATGATCAGTGACTGTGACACATCCGGAAGGGTATATTCCAGATTCAGCGATGCCGCTGCTCCAAAACAGGCACTCACACCCGGACAACTCTCATACGCAATCCCCTTCTGATCGAGAATATCCATCTGTTCCCGCACCGCTCCGTATATACTGGGTTCTCCCGTATGAAGTCGAATCGTGATTAAATTATTTTTTTCTGCCTGTTCCATCACCGAAATAACCTCTTCAAGTGTCATTTTGGCGCTGTTGTGAATCTCACAGCCCTCTTTTGCATAATCGAGAAGCTGTGGATTGACCAGCGAACCGGCATAGATGATGACATCTGCTTTCTGCAGCAGACGCATTCCCCGCACAGTAATCAGATCCGGTGCTCCGCTTCCTGCTCCGACAAAATAAATCATAGCAACCTCCTGAGTAATTCTTCTGCTTTTCCGGTCATCCCAAGCAGCCCGTAGGTATTGGAATAGACAATACACTCGATCTGTAACCGACCGGCCGCACGTTTTTTCAGATAGAAATCAATTTTTTCCATGATATCTTCCATAACATCTTCTTTTTTACCTTCGGCATCAATAAACGCAAGTGCTTCCTCGGTTGTGACGCAATCTAAAATCTTCTTTAAACATTCTAAAGATACATTTTCACGGATGCCGGCTGCCGCTAAAAGTTCCATCCGACAATCTCCCTCATGGGAATGGGTGTTCATAATGCCTCCCGCCACCTTAATCAGTTTTCCAATATGTCCGGTCAGAAGCATTGCACAAAATCCCAGTTCCGCCGCCATATCGATCGTCTCACCGATAAAATTACTGCATTTCACACTGCGGTCAAGATCATATCCATAGGTCTGCTGCATGAAATCCAGTCCATAATTTCCCGGTGAAACTGCCGCAATGGTCTGCCCTTCTGCACGCTGCTGGCGGAGTTCCACACGAATGGTCTCCTTAAGTGCCTGACTGCTCATCGGTTCCACAATTCCTGTCGTCCCCAGTATTGAGATTCCCCCGACAATCCCCAGTCTTGGATTAAACGTACGCTCTGCAAGTGCTTCCCCATCCGGCACGGAAATCAGAATATGCAGCGTTCCGTGAAAATCACAGAGCCGGCACACTTCCTGCACTTCCCGGGTGATCATTTCCCGCGGCACATGATTGATTGCGGCATTGCCTACGGGCTGATCCAGTCCGGGTCTCGTCACACGGCCCACACCCTTTCCTCCGTCAATCTGCAGAAGTTCTTTTTCTCCATCCCCACGGTTGTCCGCGGTGACCGTGGCACAGATTTTACTTCCGCTGGTCACATCCGGATCATCGCCGCCATCCTTGACCACAGCGCAGGAAACCTGAGATTCCCCGCGCACGATATCCGTCACTTCCGCGGTGTATGGAATTCCTTTTGGGGTCTCAATCGTTATACAGTTTTTTATTTTTCCCGTCAGAAGCATATATGCCGCAGCCTTTGCAGCAGCGGCAGCACAGCTGCCGGTTGTAAATCCGTACCTCACACCAGATACGCCTCCTTCTTTCCTTTATACCGGCCGGATCTGATATAACAGTGCGTTTACGATTGCTGCCGCTACATTGCTGCCGCCTTTTCTACCGCGGTTGACAATATGTGGCACATCTGTTTTTAAAATCAGTTCTTTTGCCGCCTCTACATTTACAAATCCCACCGGAACTCCAATAATAAATGCAGGACGCCAATCACTTTTCTGCATCAGTTCATAGAGCGAAATCAATGCCGTCGGCGCATTTCCCACGGCAAAAATTACAGGTTTGTCAATATTTGCTGCATGTTCCATGCTGACCGTCGCACGTGTCACCTGCCGCGCCTTTGCCTCCCGCGCCACATCCTCATCTGCCATAAAACAATGCACCGTTCCTCCAAATTCCCCTAACCGTTTTTTGTTGATGCCTGCAAGCGCCATATTGGTATCCGTGACAATGTCAGCGCCACCTGCAATCAGTTCTTTGGCAATCTGCACGGCATGGGGAGAATACGTCATCGTCTTTGCATAATCAAAATCCGCACTTGTATGGATCACGCGCTTTGTCACCGGCTCCTGTTCCGGTGGAAGCACGATACCACGCTCCTTTAGTTCTTCCCCTATGATGGCAAAACTTCTTTTTTCAATCTCTCCCGGAAGAACATATTCAATGTTTTCCATAACGTTTTTCTTCTCCTTTCTTCTTTATATCCAGCAATGCCTCAATCAGTTGTACATTTTCCGGATGACCTTTTACGGCAATTCTGTAAAAGTCCTGTCCCAGTCCTGTATAGTTTGCGCAGTTTCGGATCAGAATTCCTCTTTCCAGCAATAATCTGTACAGTGGAATTTGTGTTTTCAGCAACAAAAAATTAGCTTCCGAAGGAAAAATTTTCATTTGATTTCCAAATATTTTTGTTAACTCGTGTTTTAAAAAGTGCTTTTCTTCCTGAATCAGCCCAATCGTATCCTTCAGATACTTTCTACGACTCCAACCAGGAAGCGAATCATTCAGAATGTCCATGCCGATCCGCTGCGCAACCACAGATACATTCCACTCCGGCAGCTGATGCGCAATTTTTTCACAGATATCTTTCTGCGCCAGCAGATACCCCAGCCGGATTCCCGGAATCGCATAGATCTTTGTATATGCCCGCACGACAATCAGATGCGGATATTTCCGGATCCAGGAAACATATCCTTCCGTCCCCGTGAATGCAATGAAACATTCGTCCAGCACCACAGTAATCTGTTTCTTTTCACACACGTCAAGAAGCGTCTCCAAAAGAGACGCTTCCATTTTGTTTCCCGCCGGATTCGCTGGATTCGCCAAAAATAATAAGCTGATTCCATCTAGATGCCTGCACAATGACTCCATCTGTGCCATATCCATGGCAAAATTATTTTCTTCCCGCAACGGAATACTGCATATCTCGGCTCCCACTGTCTGAGCCGCCCAGGCATATCCCGAAAAAGAAGGAGCCAAAATGCCCACCCGCTTCGGGCGCAGTGCATGCACAATCGCAACAAATAATTCGGATGCTCCGTTGCCACACACTACTTCTTCTGTTGAAAAACCATAAAGTGCTGCAAGCCGTTCCCGCAACAGCACATTGTCATACTGTGGATAACGGTTGCTGTGAACCGCCGCTTCCGCCATCCGTTTCTGCAATATCTCCGGCAGCGGCAGCGGATTGGTATTTACAGAAAAATCATATGTGATCTGATTTTGATAAATATCCCCACCGTGTGCGGCCACTGTCATGCTGCGTGTTCTCCTTCTTTCATGTTTTCCCGTATCTGCATTACTGCTTTTCTTCCTATTTTACTACAGGAATTCTTTGATTCCAAGGGAAAATCACACAAACCATTTTTATTGTAGATCTCCAGCCAGCTCCTGCATCAGATGATGTACCGTAGTGATCTCGTGAATCCGCCCCGTATTCGCCCCACAGAATACCAGACCGTTTTCCACATCCCCGCGCACGGCATCGATCAACGCTTTCGTAATACAGTAAGGAACTTTCTGCGGACTGCATTTTTCCAGACAGTTGTAACATTTACTGACTGGCAGCTTTGCGCGCTTTACACGATCGATAAACTTATTGCGCAATGCACGTCCCGGCATACCGACCGGGCTTTGGATAATCTCGATATTTTCCTCACTGGCGTGAATATACGCCTCCTTGTATGCCTCCGATGCATCACATTCTTCGGTTGCGACAAAGCGGCTGGCAATCTGCACACCATCCGCGCCGAGATCCAGCGCATGCGAAATATCTTTCTGATCAAATATCCCGCCGGCCACAATGACCGGAATATTTTTCTGATACCGCTGTTCGTATTCCTTTTTGCAGTCGATAATCTGCCGGATCTCTCCGTCAAAATTAATGGCATCCATATGTGCCAGCTGTTCATTGGAAAACCCCAGATGCCCGCCGGCTTTCGGTCCCTCCACTACAATAAAGTCCGCCGTGCGGTCATAGCGGTGCGCCCACATCTTCAATATCAGCTGGGTTGCACGCTTCGAGGATACAATCGGAGCTATCTTTGTCCGGCAGGTTCTGCTGACAAACTCCGGCAGATTCATGGGAAGCCCGGCTCCACTGATAATCACATCTGCCCCTGCCGCAACTGCTGCCTGGACATGCTCTTTGTAATGCTTTAATGCAACCATAATATTGACACCCACAAGTCCGTTTCCACAGGCAAGCTCCTTTGCTTTCCGGATATGTTTTTTGATGGCTTTTAAGTTACAGCCTGCCTGATCATTCTCGAAGCCTTCTTCATCGTAGCCGATCTGCGCAGTAGAAATGATACCGACACCACCCTCCTTTGCCACCGCTCCCGCCAGATGGCTTCTGCTGATTCCTACCCCCATGCCACCCTGGATGATCGGAATTTTTGCAATCAGATCCCCGATCTGCAGTTGTTTCAACTTTGATGTATATGTGCTTATCATGCACGTTTCCTCCATATTTCAAAATTGTTTGACTATCAAACAATTTTCAGTATATGGCAATGTGGTTTCTTTGTCAACATGTATTTGTTTTCATTTCTTTTATACGTAGTTTTATTTACTACTTCCATATCTGATATTTCTTCTAAATGCAAAAACCGTGGGTTTCCGATTTCACTGAAATCCTGAAAACCCACGGTATCTGGCATGTCGTCTTATCCTTTGACAGCCCCCACAATTCCGTTTGCAAAACTTTTCTGCAGAACAAGGAAGAGGATGCCCGTCGGAAGAGAACAGATGAGTACTCCGGAAAATTCATTTTTGGCACGCTGTATTTTTTCGCATAGAAGTTCTGCTGTTTCTGCCGCCCGTTCACTCCCATGCGCAATCGTAACCGCATACATGCAGTAATAGGATGCGGCAAATACCTTTTGCAGTTCTTCTCCTGTTTTTGTTTCCCCGAGCAGCAATTCTTTGAGCAGTTCCTCCGCGGTTTCCCCGGTCATTGCATGATCCGGATGCCAGCCGGGAATCCGCGCTGCCGCTTTTTGAAGCACGCCAAGAAGCTCATGCGGTGTGAGGGTTGGCTTTAAGATATAATCCACCACCCCCTGCATGAGCGTCTGCTTTACATATTCAAAATTATCGTATCCACTGAGAATGATCATCTGGATGTGCGGATAGCGGTGATGTACCGCCACCGTAAAATCGACACCGTCCATCAGCGGCATTACAACGTCACTGATAACAATCTGTGGCTGAAGCTTTTCGATCTGATCCATGGCATCTTTACCATTTGCAGCTTCCCCCATAGTAAACATTCCCCCAAAAACGGTCTTATCCTCTATCGTGCATTTGCCGGCTCCACGTTGACCGACTTTCCTTTGATCTTTACATTTTTCATGGCTTTTAATACATCTTTTCCATACTCCTGCGGCACCTCGACAAATGTGTAATTATCATACATGTCAATTGCTCCCACAAGTTTGCCCGGAATCTTTGCCTCTCCGGCTACAGCCCCGAGAATATCTCCCGGGCGGATCCGCTGGCTCTTTCCGATGTTAATGAACAGACGTACCATCCCTTCCTCGGCTCCGGTATCTCCTGCTAATGCATCATCAAATTCGTGATCCTCCTTTGATAATTCCACTCCGCCGATTGCCTGTTTTAAAAATGCAGCTGCAATATCCATCGCGGTATAATCAGAGTTGTTCACCTGCTGCTCTATCAGTTCAATCATATCGCGCAGATCTCCGTCCTCGATAATCTGTCCGATGCCGTCAAGAATCTTATCCGCCTTGATCGCTGCCACATCATCCGAAGATGGGATTGGCTGCGCCTTGATCTTTGTCTTGCAATAGCGCTGGATCTCTTTGAGTTTGTATACTTCCTTGCCCTTAACGAAATTAAACGCTTTTCCGGTACGGCCGGCGCGTCCGGTTCTTCCGATCCGGTGCACATAATATTCATTGTCCTGCGGCAGATCATAGTTGAATACCGCTTCAACATCATCCACATCAATTCCACGCGCTGCGACATCGGTTGCAATCAGGATATCTGTTTTCCCATTTCGGAATTTTTTCATCACTCGGTCACGCTGCACCTGTTTCATATCGCCATGAATTCCCTCTGCTGCATAGCCGCGCCCCTGTAATTCCGATGCCAGTTCATCCACCATGCGCTTGGTATTACAAAATACCAGCGAAAGCTTTGGATTATAATAATCCAGCAGGCGTGTCAGCACTTCCATCTTATCATTTCTGCGCACATCATAATAATACTGGTCAATATTTGGAACCGTCAGTTCTTTCTTCGTCACCTTGATCGTAGTCGCATCATGCTGGAATTTTCTTGTGATTTCCAGAATCGGCTTTGGCATAGTTGCCGAAAAAAGTACGGTCTGCCGGTCTTCATCCGGAATATAGGATAAAATTGTTTCTATATCCTCGCGGAATCCCATATTAAGCATCTCATCCGCTTCATCCAGCACAATCGTGTTAATATAATCACAGCGAATGGTTTTGCGGCGCAGATGATCCATCACACGCCCCGGTGTTCCGATGATGATGGTTGCCCCACCTTTTAATGCCTTGATCTGACGGGAAATATCCTGCCCTCCATAAATGGGAAGCACTTTGATCCCATGCATATATTTTGCAAGTTTCCGGATTTCTTCCGCGCTCTGGATGGCCAGTTCTCTTGTCGGAGAAAGTACGATTGCCTGCGTTTTTTTATTATTAGGGTCCACTTTCATCAAAAGAGGGATTCCGAAAGAAGCCGTCTTTCCGGTCCCGGTCTGTGCCTGACCAATCACATCTACCCCACTCATCACAACCGGAATCGCCTGTGACTGGATAGGTGTTGCCTCTTCAAATCCCATCTCTTTGATTGCCCGCAGAAGCTGCGGATATAACCCTAATTCTTCAAATTTAACTGTTTCCATTTTCATCCTTTTCTTTTTGCCAGGTTTCGACTGCCATGCCGTTACAATGCGGTTCCCATGGTCACGTCTTCAGTTTCATCAAGCCCCCCTACACAATAATTGTTCCGGCTGAATTTCTTCACCCGGTAAAGCATATTATCTGCTGCATGCAAAAAATCCCAGCTGCGGTTTCCCTTGCGCGGGATTCCCCAACAGATTCCCTGCGAAATCGTCACTACCGGAAGTGCCTTGGAAAACCGGTGTTCTATTTCTAATGCAAGTACACGTCTGCGCAACTCTTCTGCAAAGGATACAGCCTGTTCCCGTGTCACATTCGCATAGATAATGACAAACTCATCCCCTCCATACCGTGCACAGAATCCTTCCGCTTCCTCCACCAGATTACGGATCGTATTTGCGATACTTACCAGACACCGGTCTCCTTCCTGATGTCCGTAATTATCATTATATTCCTTAAAATAATCAATATCGAGTATTTCCATCGCAACCGGAATATCATTCTCCTGCGAATAGGCAAACACCTCTTCTGCATAATCATTCAGACGGAACCTGTTTGCCATACGCGTCAACGGATCCTGCTCGGAACGCTCCTGTAATACAAGATTCTTTCGTTCCGCCTTCATTCTGGCTTTGCGCATATTCTCCAGATTTTTGCGCAACGTAATCATACTTGAAAGCATGTTGCGCGTCACTGCTTCGTTCCGTTCAGACAATTCATAGTAAAGCCCTGCCGCCTGCAGATATTCCGCATTCTGGTTATGCTTCCGGTAAAATTTCATCTTCAGGGACAGAACTTTCAGCTGCAGATTAATGATCTTAAAATTCACCACCTGTGGTTCGATTACTTCAATGATACGCCAGAACGATTCATCCTGGTCCGTTTCCAGCAACACCAGACAACAACGGTAATAATCCGAAAAAAAGTCCAGTACCGTCAGATTATCCGGAAGATTCTGATGGATCATCTGAATACTCTCATTCCGCTTCTGTACATCTCCCATCTTGTGATAATAAATTACATCCACGATGTCGATAAACAGCCGCTCTGTAAGGGCAACCTGTTCCCAGCCATCTTTATGCAGATACTCCAGATATGGTTTTGCTTCCTCCAGACGATCCTGCAGGATCAGACATTCTGCCATATTTCCATAAAAAGCATACATATAAAAATTATACTTTTCATCCTTCTGTTTTGTCTGCAAAATCTGATAAGCTTCTAAAAAAGAATTCTCGGAATCTGCATAATGCCCACACTCCAGATACAATAACCCCATATTGATCAGAATCATAATCTTTTGCATTGGAAGATCATATGTATCACTGTCCTTAAGACCATTCATATAATAGTCAAGCGCAAGCGATGGATTTCCTCTGCTCATGGATGCGATTCCCAGAAAATTGTAACAACGCACCACAAGTTCCCATTCCTCTGCACGGTCCAGATACATCAGTGCCTCTGTCATCATATGGAAAAAATGTGCTCCGTCATTCAATTCATAATAGATTTCCCCACCATAAAAGAAACCGAATCCCATCAGCTTTGAATCATCTGTTTCCCGTCCATACGCTATGATATCCCGACAGCATTCCAACACCACGTCCGCATTGGTTTCCCGATTTTCCAGAACTGTATGAATCCACTGTTGTACGGTTGTATTGTACTGGTTAAATTCCATATTTTATCCCTCTTAAGCTGAGATACCTCTTGATTATGTACGGTTTTTTCGCATAAAGCTCCAAAACCGTTTACATTTTATTGTATTAGAAAAAACTATGAATGTCAATCCAGCGTATCCATCGCCATCTGCGGAAGATATTCTTTCGGATCCACAGCTTTTCCATCTTTTTTCAGCTGAAAATAGACGTTACTGCCTTCGGTTGTATAATATTTTGTCGGCTCACTGACATATCCCAGCACCTGACCAGCTTCCGGCGTATCCCCTTTTGCAAAATTCAGTTCCTTCAACTGTCCGTAAACCGCAGCATATCCGTCACCCAGATCCTGTATCACCGTACATCCGGTTTCTTCATTTTCCTGAATATCCGTTATTTTTCCCGTTGCCATTGCAAACACTTTATCATTGACATTGCCACTGATCACCATGGCAGGATTGCAGCGGTACTGCTCTAACGTGGGAAAATAAATGGTGGAATCCATGCTGTAATCCAGCAGAACATCTCCCTCAATTGGCCAGACCGCAGAACTCTTGTCAAAATGCTGTGTCACGGTGGCTGCTGTCTCTACTGTTTTTTCTTCGTCCTGTTTCTTCTCTTCCTCCTGCTGTGTTTCTTCCTGTTTTATTTTTTCCTGCTCTGCCAGCTTTAACGCCTGTTCTTCCGCTTTTTTCGTTGCATCTTCCACACTTATTTCCGGTTTCACTTCATAGGAAGCCGGTGCCTCCTGCTGGGTCTGTTCCGCAATTTCCTGTTCTGCTTCCCTGCGTTCTTTTCCTTTATCCGTGGCATATACACTGACAAATCCAATCACTCCCGCTACCAGACACGCGACAGTGGCTATATACTGTTGTTTTCTCATTTGGCTTACCTCCATCATCATTTCGTTTTATGGTCTTTGATGATAGTATGGACTGCCCGCGCTGTTTTTATACAGCACTCCTGTGATCATAAATAATATTGGAGAGCTGTGCAAACTGCTCTAAAGAAAGTGCCTCTCCACGAATATTAACCGGTACGCCAAGTTCCTCAATACATGCCTGCAGTTCTTCTTTCGGAAGACCGAATGCACCATAATTGGCAAGCCCGTTTGCCAGTGTTTTCCTGCGCTGATTGAACGATGCCCGGATCACCTGAAACAGCAGTTTTTCACTTTTTACGGTAACCGGCGGTTCACTGTGTCGTGTCAGACGGATCACGGCACTGCCGACTTTCGGCTGCGGCATAAAACAGCTTGGCGGAACATTGACTACGATTTCCGGTTTTGCGTAATATTGCACCGCCAGGGAAAGTGCGCCATATTCCTTGCTTCCCGGTCCTTCCTGCATACGATCCGCTACTTCTTTCTGTACCATGATCGTGATACTGTCGATCGGCACATGGCTTTCAAACAATCCCATGATGATCGGAGTCGTAATGTAATACGGAAGATTTGCAACGACCTTGATCGGTTTCCCGTTATTTTTTTCTTCCGCAAGTTTTGAAATATTTACTTTTAAAATATCTTCATTCAATACATCCACATTATTATATTCCGCAAGCGTATCTTTTAGAATCGGAATCAGATTGGTATCTATTTCCACTGCCACTACCGCGCGTGCCGCCTCACAGAGATATTGTGTCATGGTTCCGATTCCCGGACCGATTTCCAGCACAAAATCATCCTTTGTGATCTGCGCAGCTTCTATAATTTCCTCTAAAATTCCTGTATCAATCAAAAAATTCTGTCCAAATTTTTTCTGAAAATTAAACTGGTATTTCTGCAATACTGCAATCGTATTCTTAGGATTTCCTAATGTAGCCATGTTATTCCTCTCTTTCTATAATCGAAAAAGAGCTGCCTCCGTGGTTTAAGAGACAGCTCTTCGTTTCGTTTTATTATGTGATTAGCCCTGAGCGATTGCTCCAGTTGGGCAAACACCAGCACATGTACCACAATCAACACAACTATTTGCATCGATCTCGTACTGAGAAGCACCTGCAGAGATTGCTCCTACAGGACACTCGCCTGCACATGTACCACAGCTAACGCATGAATCAGAAATAACGTATGCCATAATAAAATCCTCCTTATGAATAATGATCATTATTGCCTTATTGGCTTAATGGTATTCTAGTACAAACCCGTCCAAAGCGCAAGCATTTCGGCAAATGTATTTAATTTGATGCATGATCATAAGAAAAATTTTATCGTTCCAGATTTGCAAACTTCGTGTATTCCGGCAGCCATGCGAGGTTCACCGTACCGATCGGACCATTACGCTGTTTGGCGATAATGATTTCTGAAATTCCTTTCAGTTCAGTATCCTTGTTATAATAATCATCACGATAAATAAACATCACGACATCGGCATCCTGCTCGATCGCTCCGGATTCTCGCAGATCGGAGAGCATCGGACGATGATCCGGTCTCTGCTCTACTGCACGGGAAAGCTGGGACAAAGCAAGCACCGGTACATTCAGTTCACGGGCAAGTGCTTTCAGGGAACGGGAGATGTCCGAAATCTCCTGCTGCCGGCTGTCTGTACTCCTGCCGGACCCAGACATCAACTGCAGATAGTCAATGATGATAAGTTTCAGATCATGCTCCAGCTTATATTTACGGCATTTACTGCGCATCTCGGAAATACTGATTCCTGGCGTATCATCAATGATCAGTTCGGAATCCCCTATGATTCCGGCTCCTTCGACGAGTTTCGCCCAGTCAGCATCCGACAGATTACCGGTACGAAGTGCCTGTGCATCTACACGGGATTCCAGGGAGAACAGTCGGTTTACCAGCTGCTCCTTCGACATTTCCAATGAAAATATCGCCGTGCACATGTTTTCATGAAATGCCACATACTGTGCAATGTTTAAAACAAACGCTGTCTTTCCCATAGACGGACGGGCTGCAATCAATACCAGATCCGATGGCTGTAATCCTGCTGTCCGGTAATCCAAATCAATAAACCCTGTCGGTATTCCCGTAACATTTCCGTCCTGCTGTGACGCTTTTTCAATCTTTTCCAGTGCGTTCATGACAACCTGACGAATCGGTACATAGTCTCCACCGGTACGGCTTGACAACAATGCAAAAATATCATGTTCGGTCTTATCCAGAACACTTTCGAGCGATTCTTTGCCCGCATAGCACTCATTCTCTATCTCTTCCGTGACCCGGATGAGTTTCCGCTTCATGGAATTTTCTTTTACAATATTACAATAATATTTGACATTCGCGGATGTCGGAACCGCACGCACCAATTCTCCAACGAATTCCAGACTGGAGACTTCCTGTGGTACATCCTTTTCCTTGAGTTTATTCTGCAGTGTAACCAGATCCACCGGCTGTCCGCTGCTGTACAATTCGATCATCGCATCAAAGAGAATTCCATACTGCTTGTGATAAAAATCTTCCTGCAGAAGGATCTCCATGGCTGTGACAATGGCATCCTGATCCATGATCATGGAACCAATGACCGACTGCTCGGCTTCCAGACTGTTCGGCATCACCCGCTTGATCAGCGTTTCTTCCAAGCGAACTTCCTCCTATTCCTCAACAACCTGAACACGCAGTGTTGCGGTTACCTTTGGATGAAGCTTCACCGGAATCTCATAAGTTCCAAGAGCCTTGATGGATTCGCCCAGCTGCATCTTCTTTTTATCCAGATCCAGCCCTGCCTGCTCTTTTGCAGCCTGTGCAATTTCCTTGGTGGAAACAGACCCGAAAATACGTCCGCCCTCACCGGATTTGATCTTTACAACAACTTTCTTTGTTCCGATCTCTTCCGCCAGTTCCTTTGCGTGCTCTAAATTTTCAGCTGCCACTTTGTCTGCATGCTGATTCTGCAATTTGAGGTCATTTAGATTCTTTGTCGTTGCCTCTACTCCAAGTTTCTTCGGCAGAATTGCATTGCGTGCATAACCGTCACTCACATTTACGATTTCGCCCTTTTTCCCAAGAGCTTTCACATCCTGTAATAAAATTACTTTCATTCCTGTATATCTCCTTCTTCAAGCATTTCATCAATGGTCCGCATAATGGCATGTTTTGCCTCGGAAATGGTACATCCCACCAGCTGTGCACCAGCCACATTCAAATGACCGCCGCCACCCATCCGTTCCATGATTAACTGTACATTGATCTCATCTATGGAACGGGAGCTGACGTATATTTTCCCTGCGTATTCTGTCAGCACAAAAGATGCCTTGATTCCTATAATATTGAGCAGCTCATTTGCTGCCTGCGCGCCGACAATCGTCGGACTTTCCACGTCCTCACTCGGACAGACAGAAATTGCAAATGCACCGCGGTATACTTCCGCATGACGCACTGCCTCCGCACGGGCTTTATAGCATGCCATATCATTTCGCAGCATTTTACGCACACGGGTCACTTCTGCCCCGGAGCGTCTGAGATATGCTGCCGCCTCAAATGTACGGACACCTGTTTTGGTCATAAAATTATTGGTATCAATCAAAATACCTGCATAAATGCAGTCTGCCTCTGCCGGAGAAAGCTTAAATCCTTCCTGGAAATACTGTAAAACTTCTGCTACCATCTCACAGGCAGAAGACGCATACGGCTCAATATAGGACAGAAGCGGATTTTCAATCACTTCACTGCCCTGACGGTGATGATCAAATACAACGATCGTATCTGTGCGCGTGAGCAGTTCCGGGCACTCCGTATAACTTGGCCGATTGGTATCTACCACCATAACCAGGGAATTGCGGCTTACTTCCTCGATTGCAATCTCACTGTTGATAAACATGTCTTCCGGATAGCCTTTTTCCGGAGTAAAACATTCCATAAGCGGCCGGATGGAAGTTGTTGGCTCATTGATCACGATCTGTGCCTTTTTTCCAAGCACACGGGCTGCACAGAAAATTCCAATTCCCGCACCAAGGGAATCGACATCTGTCAGGCTGTGCCCCATGATAATCACGTTCTCACGGCTCTCAATAATTTCATGCAGCGCATGTGCCTTGACCCTCGCTTTTACACGGGTGTTGCGCTCCACCTGTTTTGTCTTGCCGCCAAAATATGCAATATCCTCACCATTTTTGACAACGACCTGATCCCCGCCTCGTCCGAGTGCCAGATCAATTGCCGCACGTGCCTGCTCATAGTTTTCGTTATAAGAAGTCCCCTTGATCCCGACACCGATACTCAGCGTGACCGCCATCTCATTGCCCACTTTGACCGTCTTGACATCTTCAAGTACACTGAACCGGTCGTCCATAAGCTTCTGTAAATATTTATACTTAAATACCACAAAATACTTGTCTTTTTCAATTTTGCGGACAAGCGCATCCATCTTTGAAAAATACTGGTTCACTTTTCGATCGACAAGCGCAATCAGAAGCGAACGCTTCACATCCTCGATACTATCAAGTGCTTCGTCATAGTTATCAATATAAACAAGTGCCGATACCTGCTTCTGATCCAGATTTTCCTGCTTGCAATGCTGCAGTTCGGTCTCATCAAACAGATACAGTGCCGTCAGGAATTCATCGGAATCCTTCACGTCAATTTCCTTGCTCTCCTCCATGATATCGTCAAAATAAATACGATTCAGGGAAATCCGGAAAATGCGCTCCTTTTTTTCAATCGTAATATTCTGTGCATCTTCGTGTTTCTGAAGAAACTCACGGGTAATATTGGAAAAAAGGGTTGTAATTGATTTATGATAGTTTCTCCCCACTCCCGTCAGCTCGGAAAAGCGTTCATTCACCCAAAGAATTTTTCCTGTATAGTCCAACAGCGCATATGGAATTTCAAACTCATTCAAAAGTTTTTTCTGTACCGTTGCATACTGTGTGGCAAAATTGATAATCTCATTTGCAAGCCGCGGTCTGGTATTATAATATAATCCCAGTTCCAGTACAAAATAGATAGCAATAAATACCGTCAGCAAAAAGCCTGCCGTCACATCGTAAAAATAAAGCCCCACATCTGCGAGTGTCATCGGGATCGTCAGCCACAATGGCCAGCAGAGATACGATCTCAGTTTTCCCTTAAACCGAACCTTTGATTTCATTTACGCTCCTGTTCTTTCCACATCATCGCCCAACTGTGGAATATACCCCCACATCAATAATCTATAGTATAACATTTTCCCTGTGCAAAATAAAGACCTTACTGAGATAACAAAAACTGCCCCATTTTCATGGAGCAGTTTCGTCCAATGCATCACAGATGTATCTGTGTTATCCGTTTTCTTTTGCAATTTCCACAATGGATTTGCTCAGTCCTGCAATCCCCTGAATATCCGATGGGATAATAATCTTGGTTGCCTGACCGTCTGCTGCCTTGGCAAATGCCTCCAGACTCTTAATCTGAAGTACCGCATTATCCGGAGCAGCTTCTTTGAGCATACGCAGACCATCTGCATTGGCCTGCTGGATCTTTAATGTAGCCTCTGCCTGACCTTCTGCCTCTTTGATGGTTGCTTCCTTCTGTGCCTCGGCACGCAGGATTGCAGCCTGTTTTTCAGCCTCTGCATCGAGAATTGCAGACTCCTTATTTCCTTCTGCAACCAGAATTGTAGATTTTTTCTCACCTTCTGCACGCAGAATGGCTTCACGCCGCTCGCGCTCTGCCTTCATCTGTTTCTCCATGGCATCCTGAATTGCCTTTGGTGGAATAATGTTCTTTAACTCCACACGATTTACTTTGATACCCCACGGATCTGTTGCCACATCCAGCGTTGCACGCATCTTGGTGTTGATGGTCTCACGCGATGTCAATGTCTCATCCAGTTCCAGATCACCAATGATATTACGAAGCGTCGTAGCAGTCAGATTTTCAATTGCCATGATTGGATTTTCCACACCGTATGCATACAGCTTTGGATCCGTAATCTGAAAATATACAACCGTATCAATCTGCATTGTTACGTTATCTTTTGTGATTACCGGCTGTGGTGGGAAATCAACCACCTGTTCCTTCAACAAAACCCTTTTTGCAATACGGTCAATAAACGGCACCTTAAAATGCAGCCCTACCGACCATGTGGTAAGATACCCTCCAAGTCTCTCCACAACTACCGCATGCGCCTGTGGAACAATTTTCACACAGTTCACAATAACGACCAATGCAATGATCACTACAATGAGAATTACAACAGGCATAACTTTTTCCTCCTTTACCTATACCTTTTCTACTATAAGTTTGACACCACTGATTGCCAGAATTTTTGCTTCTTCTCCCGGTTCAATGATCTCATTATCATTACGGGTACGCACCGTCCACTCCTGTCCATGAACAACTGCCATCCCGGTCTGATCCATATTACTGACGCGCTCGGAAATCCGTATATTTTCCCCAATCAGGCTATCCGCGTTTGTTCTTTGCATTTTAGCATTTACATATTTACGCGCCCACGGTCTTGTCGCAACAAGCAAAAGAATGGATACCACTAAAAATACCAGAAACTGCACCACCGGATTTACCCCTGCCATTGCCATAACCAGTGCCGCAAGTGCACCTGCGGCAAACCATATGCACGTTAGTCCGATTGTTGCAAGTTCTCCCAGAACAAACACAATCAAAAGTACCATCCAAAGCAATTCATACGGATCCATCGCTCTTATAATTATCATAGACTCTCCCTCTTTTCTGCCACTTTTTTATTTTGGCGAATGCACAGAATACATACCGGCATTTTCCATCCGAATCACAAATGCTTTTGCAAATCCGGCTGCTTTTGCATAATGCTGAATCTGTGGCTGTTGCACCAGTTTTAAGTCCCATCCGTGCATCTGCACGATTTTTGACACGATGGAAAGTCCAAGTCCGTTTCTCCCATCGCTTACCCGCGCTTTGTCCCCACGCGTAAAAGGATCAAACAAATGCTGCGCCTGTTCCTCTGGAATTAGAATTCCGCTGTCTGCCACCAATACATAAATCCGCTCCAGCTCCCTATAAGCAAACAGTCCGATTCTTGTTCCCTTTGGATTGTGCTGCATGGCATTTGTCAAAAGGTTTGTCACTACACGGGATAACTGAAGTTCATCCGCCCAGACCGGTATCGTTTCCTCCGGAATATCTGCTGTCAGTGTCATTCCGTTTTCTTCCATCTCTGCATACAGCATTGCCGCATTTTCTCTGAGAAGTTCACACAAATCAAGTGTTTTTCCATTTAATGCAAACCCTTCACTATCCAGTTTTACATATTCAAACAACAAATTGATCAGATTTCCGATCCGAACCGATTTATTCTGGATGGCGTTCAGATATTCCTGCTGTTTTTCCGGTTCCTGTACCATATGATCCGCCAATGCTTTTGCGTAACCGGATACGGTCGTGACCGGTGTCCGAAGATCATGTGCGATATCGGAAAGCATCAGATTCCGCTTGCGGTCAAACTCTCTCTGCTGCTGTTCGCGCTCCTCCTGGATCTGATGAAACTCCGCCATCACAATCCGCGCGAACGTTATCGCACCCAAAATATAAGGAAGCAGCATACACACCATTAACAGCAGAAGAACCACAAACAGCAGGATGGCTTTCCATCCTTCCATCTCCTGTACGACGACGGAACTCCTTGTCGCCGGAAGTGCATTGCCCAGCCAGTCCTGTAATCGTTCCCCTGTCCACTGCATCATTCCCTGCAGCGGTGATGGCAAAAGCATCCGGACGGCATTTACTATCAGCAATAACAGAACACATATGATAAAAATAAACAGATCCGTCTTTCCAACGGATGACTGCCTCTGGTAATCCGGGAAAAAAACTTTCATCACCACAGGCATAACCGCCTGGCTGATCAAAAAACTGATCAGCGACTGTGCAACTGTCACCAGTACAAGGATATAAATAAACCGTTTGATCAAAAATGCCTGTAAATCACGCATTGCTATTTCTCCAGCCGATAGCCCAATCCGCGGATGGTTCGAATATAAGCTGCCGGGTCTTCATCAAGTTTTGCCCTCAGCTTGCTGATGCAGACCATAATATTATTGTCTGCAACCACATAAGTGTCACCCCATCCCTGTTCATAGATCTGTTGTTTGGTAAACACTTTTCCCGGATGCTTCATAAATAACTCCATGATCCGGTACTCTACCGAAGTCAGTTCAATCGGTTCTCCATTTTTTTTGAGTACGCAGCCTTCCGGATCCAGTTCCAGATCCCGGACGGTCAGTATATTGGATGACAGTTCCGCTGTCCCCAGCGCATAAAACCGACGGATATTTGAATTGACACGTGCTACTGCCTCCAAAGGATTGAACGGTTTTGCCAGATAATCATCTGCCCCGAGATTTAACCCCAGAATCTTCTCGGAATCCGCATCCTTTGCCGAAAGTATCATAACGGGAATATTGCTTGTTTTACGTAATTCCTGCAACACATGGTATCCGTCCATCTCCGGCATCATAATATCCAGCAGACACAGATCCACATGTTCTTTCTTCAGCAGTTCCAGTGCCTGCTTCCCGTTTTCTGCCTCAATAATCTGATAATTTTCATTTTCCAGATACAGCCGGAGAAGCGTCCGTATCTCCGGCTCATCATCTGCAATTAAAATCGTATAATTCATACATTCTCCTGCCGGAAAGGTGAATTCACCGGATCCTCCTGCTGTGTAAATCCGTTTGAACCAGCCGGGTTTGCATAGCACAGTGCCTCATACAGTGCGGCATGTGTTGCATTCACATATGGTGACACATAAAAGATTGCAAGAATTCCAAGTGTCAGTCCGGATAAAATGTACCATCCGATAAAGGACAGATCCAAAACAAATGCTTTCCATTTCTGTCCCTGCATCATACGCTTGCTTTCCGCAAATGCCTGCTCTTTGGTCATCTGCGGGTTATCTGCCAGAAGGTACGGAATCATCATATATTCATATGCTTTTACAATACCCGGAATGATAAAAAGCAATGACCATAAAACCGTAAACAGATCACGGAAAAACATTGTCTTTGCAACATTCCTGTAATTATTGTCAAATCCATATCCAATGTTCCCAATCTGTGCCGGCTCGTTTAAGTTGCGGATAAAGAATCTCCTGCATCCAACCTCCAACGGATTTATGATAAATACATCAACCAGAAGTATAAGGACAAAAATCACCAGAAAAACAACTATGAGTATGCCGATGGCGATCGCTGCTGCGACCATACCGCCCATCATTCCCCTGTTTCCTGCTTTCAGTCCGTCCTTAAAGCCTTCTTCAAGCCCAGCCTCAAAATCGCGCAGTGAACCATCATCACTGTCATAACTGCTGTCATAATCATAGGAACTGCCTGCCTGATTATCCGATCCATGTAAGGAACCGGTTGCACTGCTGATGTTGCCCGAAGCAGCTCCGCTTCCCCCTGCAATCAGTGTCAGCAACAGGCTGATCAGAATACATTTCCAATAATTTCGTTTAAATGTTGCTTTCGCCCTTCCCTTTAATTGTGCGCGACTCCACATATCAAATTCCTCCATTTCCTTTTGATGATATCATCATAACACCAAATCCTTATCTTAAAAATCGCTGCACCTTAACGTTACCTTAACAACGTGTATTTAATTTGCCTGTTTCTTCTTCAGCAAAAGAAGGCTCAACAGAAGGGAAACAACAAACACTCCTGCCACGGCATTTCCATTGAAGATATCTCCCACTTCTTTCGGAAATGCGGAAAAGAAGTTGCCGGATGTCTGTGTCAGTCCAACCCCGATACAAAAAGAAAGGGAAACAATAATCATTGTACGGTCATTAAATTCGCAATTTTTTAACATTTTGATCCCCTCATACATGATTGAACCAAACATCATAACGGTACATCCGCCGAGAATAACCGCCCCGATCATTCCTTCATACCCAAGCTTAGGATTGGTACAAATAATCAGCAGACTTCCGAGAAATGTAAAACTGACGCCCATTACGATCGGCAGTTTCGAGCCAATTTTCCAGACCGGATATAGCTGCATGCAGGTTCCGATTCCCGCAGCAAACATCGCACACTGCAAAATCTGTGTAATTTCCGCTGCCGTAAGATGTTCCCCACTGCCCCTGACCAAAGCTGCACTGCAGACGATCAGGACGGGTGCCAGATTTGCTACAAACATGGCAAGCACATGTTGAAGGCCAAACGGAATTGCTTTTCTCATGTATAGACAAAGACAGTTTATCATCTTATTGCCCATAGTGTCAAACAGGATTTCCCGGTTGCGGTATAATTATCATCTGTGCTATACTATGAACAATTAGCGTGTGAAAGCGTACAAAAGAGGAGGATTTATTTATGACATCTGCACAAATATGCATCATGATTGCCATTATCGTATACCTTATTGGTATGATCTATATTGGTTTCCGATGTTCCAAGAAAAACAACAGTACTGACGATTTCTATCTGGGTGGCAGAAAACTCGGTCCTTTCGTAACCGCGATGAGTGCCGAAGCTTCCGACATGAGCAGCTGGCTTCTGATGGGACTTCCGGGCGTTGCTTACCTCACCGGAATTTCAGATGCCGGATGGACAGCAATCGGACTGGCTGCCGGTACATACATTAACTGGCTGATCGTTGCCAAACGTATCCGCCGCTATACGCACACCTGCAACAATTCCATTACCATCCCATCGTTCTTCAGCAACCGCTATCGCGATGAAAAAAAGATGCTGCAGGTCATTGCTGCTATTTTTATTGTTATCTTTTTTATTCCTTATACGGCCTCTGGATTTGCCGCATGCGGAAAACTTTTTTCCAGCTTATTCGGGGTAAAGTATCTGACCGCCATGATCATCAGTGCTATCGTAATTGTGGCATACACGACACTTGGCGGATTTCTTGCTGCTTCCACAACGGACTTTATCCAGAGTATCATCATGTCGGTTGCTCTGATTGTAGTTCTGATCTTTGGTGTAGAAACTGCTGGCGGTATCGGTGCCGTTATCCACAACGCCTCCGAGCTTCCGGGATATCTCTCCATGACACTTTCCTATGATGTAAACACCGGAAAGGCCGCTCCTTACAGTGCCCTGACCATTGTTTCCACTGCCGCATGGGGACTTGGATATTTCGGTATGCCGCATATCCTGCTCCGCTTTATGGCAATCGAGGATGAGAAAAAACTGAAACTGTCCCGCCGCGTTGCAACCATCTGGGTCGTAATCTCCCTGTTCGTTGCCGTCTTTATCGGTGTGATCGGTTATACCATGAGCAAAGTCGGCGCACTGGAGATGCTGACCGGATCGAATTCCGAAACCATTATCGTAAAAATTTCCGCCCTGCTCTCCCAGCACGGTGTGATATTTGCCCTGCTTGCGGGTGTGATTCTCGCCGGCATTTTAGCTTCCACCATGTCCACTTCGGACTCGCAGCTGCTGGCTGCATCTTCTGCGGTTTCTTCCGACATTCTCGGTGCTTTCCGCAAAGATTCTTCCAACAAAAACGGAAGCATGGCAGCCGCAAGAATTACACTCCTTGTAATTTCTGTCGTTGCCGCATTCATTGCCAGAAATCCGGACAGTTCCGTATTTGCCATTGTTTCTTTCGCCTGGGCTGGATTCGGTGCCGCATTCGGACCGGTTGTTCTGTTTTCCCTGTTCTGGAAACGTACCAGCAAATGGGGCGCACTTGCCGGTATGGTCTGCGGGGGTTCCATGGTATTTATCTGGAAATACCTGATCCGCCCGCTCGGTGGTATCTGGAACATCTATGAACTGCTTCCTGCATTCCTGATTGCCTGCGCTGCGATCGTAATCGTCAGTCTGCTGACACCAAAACCTTCCAAAGAAATCGAAGAGGAATTTGACCGGGTCGCACAGATGAAATAAATCTTTTAACTTTGTATACCAAAAATGTCGGTAGATATCTGACAGATATCTACCGACATTTTTAATTCTTATTTTCAATTATGCTTTGATCCTAGCGGCGGATCTTTACAGACTTCACACTGCTGTATGGACTGTAATACTTTGTTCCATCTACAGTAACATAGCTGCGGATCTTGTAATAATAAGTTCCTTTGGTGAGTTTTGCCCTTGTATAAGACTGCATCTCACCATCTTTTGTAGCCGCAATCTTCTTGTATCCATAATCATATGCTCCCTTGGAGCGGTAGATTTCATAGCCGGTAACGGAAGTACCTGGCAGCCATGTGATACGGACTTTTGATCCGTGTGCACGCAATCTTGTGATAACCGGCTTCTCCGGCTTAATAATAAAGCTTGTCTTTGCAGATCCCGTATAATTACCGGTTCCCACTACCATAACAGCAGCTTTTCCCGGTGCACCATTGTCACTATAATTCAGATAGTAATCCGAACCTTCTTTTAAAACAATGTTATTTAATGTAACGGTAACTTCCGGTTTTACGGAAGATCCCGTATATCTTTGTGCTGCAATCTTACTGATCACCGCATTTGCAAGGTTATTGGATGAAACCGTTGTATTTCCGTTCCCATGATTTACGATACGGAAATAAACCGTCCGGCTTCCATAATAATTTCCGATTCCGTTAATTGTAACGGATGCTGTGCCGATATTGCGGTTGTTGCTGTAAGTAAGGGTATAATCTCTTCCCTCATACAGATATCCGCCATTCAGCCATACCGATACGGACGGACGAATATCATATCCGGTGTATGTCTGATCAACGATTGTACCTACCGAAGCATTTGGAATATAGTACGAATAGGTATTATTGCTGTTATTGGTTCCTGTTACCTGAACCGGAATCTGCAGAGGAATTCTTCCATCCGGACGATTCAGTGTAAGTGTTGTGGAACCAGCAGTATTTGCGATCAGTTTTGTTCCGCTGATATAGGCAACCGCAGTATTGGATACATACATATTCAGTCCCTGTACAATCGGACAGTTTGCATTGCTTGGCCAGTGATTCGATACTTTAATGTTTTCATAGCATCCGGATAAATCTTTCGTCTGTCCGACAGACATCTGGATATAGGTTCCAATAGATGACGGAACAACAATCTGGTCAGAAGTAATATTGCTCTCTGCAACCTGAAGATTAGTTACGGTTGTTGTCTGGTTGTTCGGTGTTGTATAGGATGTTCTGGTTACCGTGTTGGCAAATTCCTCTACCCAGTAATGGTAGCCATTGTAATATACATGTCCGATTCCGACAGCTGTAAACTGGCTGTTTAACATATTTCTACGCTGTTCCTGTCCGGAATAATTTGCATTGTCTTCCCGCATTGCGTTGTGAAGTGCAGATGCTGAAGAATAATTCACACCGATATTCTCTGCATAAACTCCCGCATAGACACCGTTTTCACTGTAAGCAGTATAATAATTTGTGCCATTTGGTCTGGTGTGTGAATACGAAAGTGCAATCTCTGCTGCACGTTTCATGGCTACCTGCTCCAGTGCATAGTCGTAAGTAAGCGGCTGCAGATTATTACAATATGTCTTCGTGTAATTGTTTGCATCCCAGTACCATGCATCGGATAAATTTCTGCGCATACTGTTGATCATGCCATAGACATTTCTGGCATCCGTCTGTCCGTATGTAACCTGAATACTTACGTTCCGTGTACCGGTTGTTGCAGCCATCACATTGCCCGCATACCCCAGTGGAAGCAGTGAAACAATCAGGACAAACGCAAGCAGACGCCTGAGTACATTGTGCGTTTTGGTTTTTCTCATAATCTTGATCCCTTCCTTTATTTTAAAATTTTGTTATCCCTATTGTACGCTTTTTAGCGACTTCCCGCAATGATAATTTCATAAAGTTTGCTTGACAAGCATAACAGAAAAGCTATACTCTAATTAGCAAACAGGTGGGTGCGCAACTCGTTTCTGCGGGCTGTCGTTTTGTCGGGGACACCGTTCGCAATTTCTAGTCTGCCTAAGAGGGAATCTTCGAAACGTTTATTACGCCCACTCCCCATTTGTCTTGATATTTACTTTATTTTCAATATGTCACTCTGTGACTGCGCAAATAGAACCGTGGGCATGCTTATTCGAAGCTTCCCTCTAAGGCAGACACAAAATCGCTCAGACGGTGTCCCCGACAAAACGACAGCCCGCAGAAACGAGTTGCGCAATCACCAATCTAATTAGCAGATGGAGAAGGGAGAAATGACTGACTATGACATATCAGGAATTAGTTTCAAAATTAAAAGATACTTATCAGGAGAAAGATGCTTCCAAAATCAGTGAACATCTTGCCATCCAGTTTAACATACAGGGAGAAGCCGAAGGTGCCCTGTATCTGGAAATTGCAAACGGACAGCTTCATGTTGAACCATATGAATATTACGACCGTGACATTTTAGTCACAACTTCAGCTGCTGATCTGCTTGCACTCGCGCAGGGCAGCCTTGACATTCTCGAAGCTTACCAGAGTGGGAAAATTTCTGCGGAAGGAAATCTTGCAAAAGCATTGCTGTTAAATGAAATTGTCACCGGTTCATCCGAAGCTCCGTCACCAGCGGAATCTGCTCTTGTGGAAGCTCCGGCACCAGCTGAATCTGCTACTGTGGAAACTCCAGCTGGCGAAAATACTCCGGCTGCAAAACCATCCGTTAAAGCACCACGCATGTCCCGGAAAAAAAACAGAAAAAGACATAAATAATCTGTAAACTTCCTTGTGTTTTTCAGACAGCATGTTATGATAATTCATAACATAAGGTTTTTGATATAGGAAAGGAGTGAAATATATGTCTTTTTTAAACAACTTAGGACAAAAGATCAGTGATGTGAGCCAGACTACCATAAAAAAAACAAAAGATCTGGCAGATACTGCAAAATTAAACTTAAATATCTCCGAGGAAGAACGCAAGATTGATACTGCATACGAACAGATTGGAAAATGGTATGTGGAAAAACATCGCGAAGATGCCGAAGAAGATGTAAAAACCTGGCTGGATGCGATTGCCGCTTCCGAAGCCAGAATTAAGGAATGCCGTGAAAGCATTCACCAGATGAAAGGTGTAGCGATCTGCCCATCCTGCGGTGCAAGCGTGGATGCCGATGCTGTATTCTGCAGTGCCTGTGGACAGAAAATGCCGGAAAAGCCAAAGCCGGAACCGGTTAAGGAAGAGGATGTCGAGGTGATTCCTCCGGAACAGCCGTCTGAGGAACCAGCTTCTGAGACCGTGTCGGAAAATGCTTCCGAAACCCCGACTAAAGCCTCTGCACCAGATGCTTCAACCGAAGCTTAAAACAGACATGGAAAACAAAAGGAGCTGTCGTGCCGCCGATATTCGCTGGTGCGATAGCTCCTTTTCTAATTTTATTAAAACGAGCTGCGCAATCTCTACTGTTTATACAAACGGGTTATAAAACCGGCTGCCATCATGATAGGTAATCACAAGTGCAACCACGGCAAATCCAAGCACCAGCGCAATACACAAATAATCATTGCGCTGTAATTTTCTTCCCATATACCAGGTACGCTTTTTGTACTTCCCATACCCACGCAGCTCCATCGCATTACTGATTGTATCAATGCGGCCGATACTTGTAAAAATAAGTGGAAAGATGATAGATGCCGTACTCTTTATACGGCTCATCATCTTTGCCTTCCCGGACATTTCTATTCCACGGGCCTCCTGCGCATTTTTAATTTTGTGGAAATCATCCTGCACATCCGGAATATAACGCAGTGCAATTGCCACCGCATATCCGATGTTGTAACTGATTCCAATACGATTTAACGATGCTGCAAACTCCGACGGATTGGTGGTCACGACAAAAATAAATACCGCCGGGATAATTGTAAAATATTTCAAAATAATGTTCAACTCATAAAACAACTGCTCAGCGGTAATCGGATAATGCGCCGAAAGCTGCCAGAGTACATGCTTTGTACCATAAATTTTTGTTCCCTGATCCGGTGCAAAAATAAAAATGGCAAGCACATTGATGACCAGAAAGAACATAATGAACTTAAAAATAGAACCGACCTGTTTCCACTCTGTTTTTGAAATCTTAAACAGGATCAGACTAAGAACCAGCATCACGGCGAGTACACGGGTATCATAAGTAAGCATGCTTGTGATGGACCATGCCAGAAAATAGATCAGCTTTGTGACACCACACAGCCGGTCCATCCAGGTATCTTTTTGCTCATAGGTCAATAACTTTGCCATTACCGCACCGCCCTTTCGTAATTGATAAACCGCTGCACGAACTGGGAAGGATCTTCAATTCCACATTTGACCGCCATCTCATAGAGTGACGTCTGCTTTAAATATGCCGGAGCTGTGATCGTTTCATTGGTCAATACTTTTGCCGGCGTATCAATGGTCAGAAGTTTTCCATCTGCCACAACAATCGCACGGTTGGTATATTCCAGCATCAGGTGCATATCATGTGTAATCATGATAATGGTCGTCCCCTGTGTCTCGTTGATTTCCTTTAAAAACTCCATAATTTCCGTATAATGATGATAATCCTGACCAGCAGTTGGCTCATCTAAAATCAGGATCTCCGGCTTCATAACAAGAATGGATGCAATGGTCACCCGCTTCTTCTGACCGAAACTCAATGCAGAAACCGGCCAGTTCCGGAACTGGTACAATCCACAGATTTTCAGTGTCTCATGCACACGCTCACGGATTTCTTCCTCTGGAACTCCGCGCACAGTAAGCCCAAGTGCCACTTCCTCATAAATCATAGGCTTAGAAATCATTTGATTCGGATTCTGCATGACAATTCCAATATGCTCCCCACGCTCTTTGACCGAAAGTGGTGAGATATCGTTTCCGTTCAGCTCAATTTTTCCTTTGCTCGGTTCTAAAAATCCACAGATCAGATTGGACAGTGTCGTCTTTCCGGCACCGTTTTTCCCGACAATACTGATCATTTCGCCTTTCTTTATATCAAAACTGATATCCGAAAGAATTGCTTTTTCCGGCTGATAAGAAAAATGCAGATGGTCTACTTTAAGTACCTTCTCCTGTTTTTCCTGTTTCTGCGGAATCTGCGTAGTCTCAAACCATTCCCGCACCTGTGTTTTGTATGGTTCAAAATTCATGGTTTCCACATGCTGCGGATGATCCTGTGCAGTGATGGTACATCCGGCATGTTTGAGTGCCGTGACATAGAGCGGTTCCCGGATTCCCTGTTCCTCTAAAATATTTCCAACCAGCAGATCATCCGGTTTCATGTCCGCAACAATGGTTCCGTCTCCGACCACAACGATACGGTCTACATCTTTGTACAGCACATCCTCCAGACGATGCTCAATGATTACAATCGTTTTTTTCTGTTCCTTTTGGATTCTGTCAATTAACGCGATCGCTTTCTTTCCGGTCGCCGGGTCAAGATTGGCGAGTGGCTCGTCAAACAAAAGAATATCCACATCATCAATCATAACGCCCGCCATGGAAACTCTCTGTTTCTGTCCACCGGACATCTCCGATGGTGCATGGGAAAGCAGCTCTTTTACTTCTACCGTCTCTGCCACACCGTCCACTTTGCGAAACATTTCTTCCTGTGCCATGCAGTCATTTTCCAGCACGAAAGCAATATCTTCCGCAACCGTCAGACCGATAAACTGTCCGTCCGTATCCTGCAACACGGTTCCGACCATCTTGGAAAGTCCGAAAATTCCAAGGTTTTTCGGATCTTTTCCCTCGATTTTTAAAGTTCCGGTACTGTCTCCTTCATACGAAAAAGGGATCAGTCCGTTGATGCAATTTGATAATGTCGACTTCCCTGATCCCGATGGTCCAATGATGAGCACCTTCTCTCCGGGATAAATTTTCAAATTGATATCCCGGAGTGTCGGCTCCATCTGTGACCGATATTTAAATGTAAAGTTTTCAAATTCAATAATCGGTTCCATACGTTTTTAGTCTTCCTTTGTAAGACTTGATGATTTTGCTCCAATCTTTGTATATCCCAGTCCGAGTAATGAACCAAGTACACCCACAATGATGATATTGGCTACAAACGCAAATACGCCCTGTGAGAATACTTTCTTTGCAGGCTCTGCATAAATAAGAATATCAAGCACCGGTGCAACAACGATCCATGCAATTGCATTTGCAACCACCTGAACGACATTAAAAAGAACTACTTTCTTCTTATTAAACCCACCGGCCTTAATCTCAAAGCTCTTTGCGAATAAACCAACTAAAATTCCAAAGATCGCATCTGGGAATACCCAGCTCCACCATACACCACCGTAAAACAGTGCATCTCCGAGTGCATGTCCCAGCAGACCAATGATTCCTCCGACAACCGGTCCAAACACTGCTGCAAGAAATGCCAGCACTGCTGCACGTGGCTGCATGGATGTATTCGGGATAATTCCCAGCGGAATCTGCACTTCTGTCAAAACAATGAACAATGCGGTTCCAATACCAGTTGCTACAACTTCTTTGATTCCAAATTTTTTCATAACAAGTTCCTCCTTTGTTTTTTCAGTACCTTATTATTTATGATAAACGCACAAATGTCAAGTTTTCGCGGCAAAATATTCTTTTACCAGCTTTACAACCACTCCGGAAAGCAAAAATACTGCAATCAGGTTCGGAATTGCCATGAGTCCGTTAAATGTTTCCGCAATGCTCCACATCAGGCCCAGATCCATGGTCGCACCCACAATGGCAACCAGTGCATACACCAGCATGAACGGCTTATTGACACGGGAGCCGAACAAAAACTCGATGCAGCGCGTCCCGTATAATCCCCATCCGATAATGGTGGAAAATGCAAAACAGCACATGGCAACCGCAGTAAAAACAGATACCCAGTTTCCGTATGTTGCGGTAAATCCACTGATTGTAAGCTCAGCACCTGCCGCTTGACCGTAACTGACCGGAACCTGGCTGCACAAAATAACCAGTGCTGTCAGCGTACAGATCACAATCGTATCCAGGAAAACGCCGATGGCCTGAACGCAGCCCTGATCGCAGGGATGATTTGCATCCGCAGCAGCCGCAGGCATCGTGATGGTACCCTGACCTGCCTCGTTGGACATCAGACCGCGTTTGATGCCCTGGCTAAGGACTGTGCCGAAGGCTCCGCCAAATACGGCATCCGGCGAAAATGCCTGTCCAAATACCGCCTGAAAAAACCAGGGAATCCGCGTAAAGTTGCAGACAACCAGCGCAATTACGGTCAGCACATAGATCACTGCCATCACAGGAACCAGCAGATCCGTTACCTTTGTCACTTTTTTGATTCCCCCGAAGCTGATCAGTGCGGCAATCAGGATCAATACCACGAAGGAAATCCAATACAGCGTCGAATTGGTCGCAATCGTCGTCCCGGTGATCTCATTTGCAATGGCACCGACTGCGGAGATGGTATTAAAGCCCTGCGCCGGGAAGCACAAAAAGGCATAGACAATGTAGAGCACGCTCAGCGCAACACCGGCCCACGCTGCATTGTTTAACAGTCTTCTTCCATAGAAAGGAAGTCCGCCGACATACTGCCCATCTCTTTTTTCTTTAAAAATCTGGGACAGCGTGGATTCTGCAAAGGCGGTGGACATCCCGAAAAACGCCGACAGCCACATCCAGAACACAGCACCGGCACCACCTGCCGAGATCGCCGCAACGACTCCAACGAGGTTTCCCATTCCCACGCGGGTCGCTGTGGACACAAACAAAGTCTGGATCGGCGACAGGCCGCCTTTCTCCTGTTTCTTTCCGTTCAAAGCCCGGATCATGTCCGGAAACAGGCGGATCGGAAGAAATCTTGTCCGAATCGTAAAATAGACTCCCGTCGGGATCAAAAGCAAAACAAGAAGCGGGATCCCGATCCCATTTCCATTCCCCAGCGGAATCGTAAACAGGTCTCCCCATAAGAAGCGGTACACCGCTTCGATGACTGCTAACACCATAATTTTCTTTTCTCCTTTTCAGATCGATCTTTCCGGCTGTTCTGTCATTTCCCCTCTTACAGCCGTCGTTCCAGACCGGCACCGGCAAAAAGCTTCACCACCACGACGCGCCAGTCTGTTAAATTGTCATGCATTGATTTCTATTATACACATACAAGTGTGTCTCTGTCAAATACTATCGGTGAAGCAGTTCCGGTGCCATCTCATGGAGCAGATCCGCGAGCGCTTTCGCCGCCCTGGACCGGTATTTTCCTGCCGGCCAGACCAGTGCAAGGTCCAGGAAAATCCCCTCTTTTCCGATCCGCAGATACCGGAATCCATCCCGCATGATCCGGCAGGACCGGTAGGTAAAAGCCAGCGCAACACCTTCCCGCGCAACAGCTGCCGCAAACGCCGCGGAAAGGTATGTATCGAGTCCGAGAGGTTCCACACCTGCTTCCCGCAGAGAATGGCGTGCCGTCCGGCCGAGTACCGTGTTCGGCGGACCTAAAATATATTCATACGGGGCGGTATCCTTCAGATCGATCCACAGTTCTTCCGGATCATTCTCGCATTCGTGTGCATATTTCATGACAGGATGCTCTTTCGTAGTGACGAGCATGATCTCATCCCTCATCAGTTCCTCGAATCCATGCTTGATCCGGACCGGAGGTGCTGCGATCAGTGCGAGATCCAGGATTCCCTCCAGGATCTGGTTTTCCAGATCAATACTGTCCATCTCGCTGATCTCCACATGCACCTTTGGATAACGCTCGTGAAATTTTTTCAGGACCGGCGGCAGCAGATACGTTCCCCGGTAGGTGCTGATCCCAAAGATGATCGTCCCGCCTTT